>Ga0256914_1000556_pt1 | contig 36795 bp, 33 predicted proteins | sample HulkmetaG_FD_191571 | JGI IMG/M metagenome (GOLD analysis project Ga0256914, IMG submission 191571) | Hydrothermal chimney microbial communities from Main Endeavour vent field at the Juan de Fuca Ridge, Pacific Ocean - Hulk | ecosystem: Environmental > Aquatic > Marine > Hydrothermal vents ... | reverse complement strand
GAATCTATGACCTTATCTGAAAGGGTGAGCCTATCCACTCTGGCACTATCCAGTCCCCTCTCCCTGGCCACCTCCAGGTCCTTTTGATTCTCCCTTTTTATCTCCCCCCTATTCTCCTCCATAAGTTCTGCCAGCCTCAAGAGGGCCCTATCTTTATCCCTGCCAGATGCCTTGGCCAGTTCCCCAGCCGCCCCCTTTGCGGCACGAGCAATATTGAGGATAATCTCCTTTAATTCCATCTCTACATGCCTCCTCCATGTCTTTACTCTATTGTCAATCTGTAACCAGGGCCAGGAATATATATCTCAATATCCTCATAAAGAGAGGAATTGTGAGCAAAATATCTCTCTATCTCCTCCCTGGCATCCCTTTGCATGTGTACCAGGGCAAACCGTGGAGATCTGCATCTCCTCACAAACTCTAGGTTTGCCAGGGCATTGCCATGGCCGTATATGTCTGTATCCAGCAAAAAGGACTCCTGAATAATAATATCCACATCTTCTACTATCCTGAAGGTATTTTCCTGGGGGGGGCCATCTCCACTATAATAGATTGCCCCATCTTTTCCCCTGAGTACCATCCCCAGATTGGGCTGGGTATGGCCAGTATATGCCCCCCTCCAGGAGAGTCCCGCAATGCAATATTCTTTCATCTCCTCTATCTCTTCAAACCAATATTCAAAGGAGATCCTATCTGCAAGCGTGGGAAAGGAGAGCTTCATACTTTCCCTCACCACCCTGGATATACCTGGTTGTCCAACAAAAGATAAGGGCCTCTTTCTCCCCATCTCCCAAAACCGCAACAACAAAAGGGGAAGGCCCATAAAATGGTCTCCATGAAAATGGGAGATCCACACCACATCCAGCTCGTCTGGGTCCTTTACATACTTAAAAAATTCATGGGCAATGGTAAATCCACAGTCCAAAAGTAGCTTCACCTCTCCTGCCTCCCCCCTCATGGAGAGCAGCACAGAGGTATTTGGAAACCTTTCATCACACGCCTCACCTACACCCAAAAAGATTATCTCCATAAAAGTCTCCCTTCAACATGATGTGGTTCAAAATACCTTTTGACCTTTTCTACCTTAGAGTTTATAAAGACTTCTTTGAATCTAGCAGGGCCAATCCCCGCACCTCTTGCAATATGGGGTTGGATTTCTTAATGGCAAATTACACGGAGGTACATCTAAATGCAAGGCAAAAAAAATAAAAAGATACTGCCAGAGAAACTGGAAAAAGAGATCGCCAGTGAGGCTTACCCCCTTGTGGAAAAATTTATGGAACATGCAAAAGAGATATCCATTGTGGTGGGGGTGGTCTTATTTATGGCCATTATATATTCTGGATATAAATTCTATACCAAAAGGGGCATTGAGAGGGCGAGAAAGGAGATGGAGCGAATAATGTCCATCCAGGATATGACAAAACGGACCCATGCAATGGAACGATTTCTCTCCTCTGCACCCTCAGCAATAAAGCAGGCAATCAGATTTGATCTTATTTCCCTCTACCTATCGCAAAAAAAGTATAATAGGGCCTGTGAGATGTGGAAAGAGATAAACCATTCCAGTAAGGATAAGGACATAAAGGTGATCTCCATCCTGGGAGAGGCCAATTGCCTTTGTATGGAGGGACGATGTGACCAGGCCCTGCTCCTTTTTAATCAGATAAAAAACAATTCCCACTATCAAAAAATAATATGTATGGAGCTTGCAAAGATTGCAGAAAAAGATAAAAAGTGGAAAGATGCCCTCTGGGCCTACGAAAAGCTAAAGGCCATATCTTCTCCCCTGGATCCAAATCTAACCTATTATACTTATAAGATTGAGAGGTTAAAAGAAAAAATAAAGGGATAAAAGAGGATAGCCACATGAAGATCTTACTTTCACACCAGGTAGGGACTAAACACCTGTTACTTGGCAATGAGGCAATAGTGAGAGGTGCCATTGAGGGAGGGGTGGGATTTGTATCTTGTTATCCTGGCACCCCCTCCTCTGAGGTGCCAGACACCTTTTACAGAATATCGCGAGAGGGGAATTTTTATTTTGAATATTCAGTAAATGAAAAGGTGGCCCTGGAGGTTGGAGGAGGGGCATCCCTGGGAGGTATTCCCACGCTGGTTACCATGAAACACGTGGGGGTAAATGTAGCTGCAGATCCTCTTATGAGCCTGGCCTATATAGGTACACCAGGGGGACTGGTATTACTTAGTGCAGACGATCCAGGGTGTCATTCCAGCCAGAATGAACAGGACAATAGGTATTATGCAAGGCTTGCCTCCCTTCCCTGTTTTGAACCCTCCAATGCCCAAGAGGCCAAGGACATGACAAAAGAGGCCCTTATTCTCTCCAGAAAATGGGAACAGCCTGTGATGTTAAGGACCACCACTAGGATAAATCACATGCGTTCAGAGGTGGTCTTTGGGGAGATCCTTCCCACCCCCAGACCTAGTTTTTCAAAGGACCCCTTCAGGTTTGTACCCCTCCCCGCCATTGCCAGACTCCGGCATCCCATTCTTGTAAAGAAGATGGAGGAGATAAGGGAAGAGATAGAAAATAGTAAATGGATGAAGATGGAGTTAAAAGGCAAGGTGGGGGTAATTGTCTCTGGAATAAGCAGGGCTTACTTAAAGGATGTAATATATGACCTCGGCATGGAGGAAGAAATCTCCCTGTTGGAACTGGGGATTACCTATCCCTTTCCAAAAAATTTAATCCTTTCCTTTCTAAATAAAATGGAAAAGGTCCTAATCCTGGAGGAACTAGAGCCTATTTTAGAAAACGAGATAAAGGCCCTATGCTACGAGCAGGGATTGGGTGTAAAGATACAGGGAAAGGGAGGAGAACTCACCTCCATAGGGGAATACTCCACAAGGTCCATAGAGGCCGCCCTGCTCTCCTTTCTTGGAAAAAAACAACGCACCTATGATATCTGTCCCCCGGAGGAAGAACTTCCTGGCAGGCCCCCAAACCTGTGTGCTGGCTGTCCCCACAGGGCAGTATATTATAGCGTAAGAAAGGTCTTTGGAGACGATGCCATATATGCCACTGACATTGGATGTTATACCCTGGGATTTTTGCCTCCACACAGGGCGTGCGACTTCCTCTTCTGTATGGGGTCCTCCATATCCGGTGGATCAGGCATGTCCAAGGCCACAGGAAAGACTGTAATAGGCTATATTGGAGACTCCACCTTCTTCCACTCTGGGATAACGGGACTGGTAAATGCGGTTCATAATGGACACAATATTCTCATTATTATCCTGGATAACCAGACCACTGCTATGACAGGGCATCAACCCCATCCCGGTGTCAAAGAGACTTACTTTGGCCCAAACCCCCGACAGGTGGACATAGAGGCCATTGTAAGGGGATGTGGAGTGGAACATGTGGAGAAGATAAGGCCCCTTAACCTCAAAAAGACCCTTGAGACCCTGAAGAGGTTTAAACAGATCCAGGGGGTAAGGGTCATAATTGCACAGGAGCCATGCACCCTGTTTGCCTCCAGGGTACTTAAAAGACAGAAAAAGACCGTGGCCTATGTGGCAACACAGCATCCAGAGGTGGAGGCATGTCTAAAGGAGCTTGCCTGTCCCGCCTTTTATAGAGAAGGCTCAAAGGTGCTAATTGACGAAAACCTGTGTTCTGGATGCATGTTCTGCGTTCAAATAACAGAGCATATAAAGGCCAAAAAGAAGGAGTAGTTGGCATATGGAGAGAATGCGAATATTTTTTGCTGGGGTAGGGGGACAGGGGACCCTTACAGCCACCAACCTCCTGGCCCTTATATCCCTGGATAAGGGGATAGAGGTGACTGCAGGGGAGATACATGGAATGGCCCAGAGGGGAGGAATAGTGGAATCCACTCTCCTGCTTGGGGGGTATGCAAGCCCCAAGATAGAAAAAGGAGAGGCAGATGTGCTTCTTGGCTTTGAACCCCTTGAGGCCCTTCGGGCACTTCCCTATCTAAAAAAGGGTGGTTACATCATCTGGAACCTGGACCCCACCTATCCTGTTGGGGTATCAACTGGCATGGAGAAATACCCTTCTCTCTCCCACATCAGGGAAAGGATTGATAACTGCTCACCAGATAATTATTCCCTCCACTGCCTGGAGATAGCCAAGAGGGCAGGGGATGTTAGGTGTGCCAACATGGTCTTGCTGGGGGCCTTTTGTTCCCTTGATATATCTCCCCTTTCCATGGAGGACCTCTCCAGGGGGATTAAAAGATACCTGGGAGAAAAGATTCAGGGAGTAAATCTAAGGGCAATAGAACTTGGCAGAGAGGCAATAAGATAGAGGGATGCTCAGGAGGGAAAGGATATGCCAGTGTATGAATTTTATTGTCCCCACTGTCACATGATATTCAATTTTCTCTCCAGGAAGATAAACACCCAGGACACACCTCGCTGTCCCCGATGTTCAAATAAGGATATGAGCAGAAAGGTCTCCATCTTCTCTGTTATCTCTCGTGCAAAAAGGGAAGAAAAGGGAGAAGAGGAAGACCCATTCTCCCGTCTCCTTTCCCAGATGGATGAATCCCGACTGGAAAAGGTCATTGCCTCCCTTTCCAGAGAGGCAGAAAAGATGGACGAAGAAGATCCCCGGGCTATGGCAGGACTGATAAAGAAATTGTTTGATTCCACAGGGATAAAACTTAGCGATGCCATGGAGGAGGCCCTCAGGAGGATGGAAGCAGGAGAAGATATGGAGAAGATAGAGGAAGACATGGGAGAGGTGTTGGAGGACGAAGAGGCCATCTTTGACCTCAAGAAGAAACGCCTCTCTAGACTCCTTCCCCCCCGGGAAGATGAAACCCTTTATGAAATGGAAAAATATCTCTAAGGACAGATAAACACCATGAACACAGAGAAGTTACAACGTATATTGTCCCGTATAGACGGCAGAGGCTATAAGGCATATAAGGACCTTCAGGGAAGTTATAAGATAGGGATATTCACCCTCCATATAGACCATGTACAGAGCGATCCCTTTGCCCCTCCCAGCAGAATGAGGATAACCCTTTCCCAGGAAAGGGCAGGGTTTCCCTCTCGCCTGTTTAATTCTCCTCCCAGGAAAAGGGCACTGGAGGACTATCTCACCAGGGCCTTTTACAAAGAGTGTATAAAGGTTGCCAAGAGAAAGGGGACAGGCTCCAGTGGAATAATCTCCATTGACGTGGGGGGACAGGAGATACTGGAGAGGACCTCAGCAAAGGTAGATGAGAGAGAGGTGGAGATCCGCTTTGTGGTGGGCCTACCAGCGGCAGGGAGGAGGATCCTCAGTAGAGAGGCTGAAACCATCCTGATTCATATCCTCCCGGAGATGGTGTCACGCTCCCTCCTCTATAGGAATCTCCCTCAGGGAGAACTTGAAAGATTCGTATATCTATGTGAAGACCAGGAATATTTAAGGGCCAAACTCAAAGAAAAAGCTCTGGTGGCATTTGTGGCAAATGGATCTATCCTCCCCAGGGAGAGCGGTATAAGTGATAGACCTCTCACAGGGAAGGGAGTAAAAAGATTCTCTTCCCCCCCAGAGCTAGAGGTGGAGTTTGATCTCCCAAACAATGGAAAAATCAGGGGAATGGGTATTCCACAGGGGATCACCCTTATAGTGGGAGGGGGATATCACGGCAAATCCACTCTCCTTAAGGCCATAGAGAGGGGGGTGTATAATCACATCCCCTCAGATGGACGAGAATTTGTGATAACCGTGGAAGATGCGGTAAAGATAAGGGCAGAGGATGGAAGGTTTGTAACCCATGTGGATATATCGCCTTTTATCTCCAATCTACCTGGAGGGGTGGATACCACCAATTTCTCTACCCAAAATGCAAGTGGTAGCACCTCTCAGGCGGCAAATATAATGGAGGCCCTGGAGAGTGGCACCTCCCTTCTCCTAATGGATGAAGACACCTGTGCCACGAATTTCATGATAAGGGACGGGAGAATGCAAAAACTGGTATCCAAAGAATGTGAGCCCATTACTCCTTTTATAGACAGGATAAAGGACCTCTATGAAAAACACAGGGTATCCACTATATTGGTGTTGGGAGGCTCAGGAGACTATTTTGAAGTGGCAAATAGGGTACTCATGCTAAGGGAATATGAGGTCCATGATGTAACAGAGAGGGCAAAGGAGATTGCAAAGGAACTCACAAACTACAGGGAGACAGAAAACACTACCCCATTTGAAGGCATAAAGAGGAGATATATCTCACCTTCCTCTTTTTCTCTGGGACCAAGAGATAAGATAAAGGCAAAGGGACTCCACAATATAATTGTGGGCAGAAGCAATATTGATCTCAGTTTTGTGGAACAGATAGTGGACTCCAGTCAGACAAATGCCATTGCCTTTATCATCCAGTTTCTCACCAAAAACCTAAACACCAGGACAACCCTGGATAAGGCCATAGACAATGTCCTGAACCTTATCAGGACAAAGGGACTGGAGGCCATCTCCCCCCATAGGGGACACCCTGGCGCCCTGGCACTTCCCCGTAAATACGAGATATTGGCCGCCCTGAGCAGATATAGGGGGATAAAACTCGCTTAAGCCTTTTCAAATTGAAACGCATGCCTTATAATAAGATTCAATACGTTGTTTTTCTTTTCTATTTTTTCAGAGACAAGATGAAAAGACAAAAATCAGGGATAAAATACCCCCTCAGGGGGGCCTCTTCTGGTCAACTTCTTTAAATAACCCTGGAAACCTTTTTTCATTTTGAAACTTTACCTCCTTCTTTCCCCTAAAATAATCATTAATTACAATAAATTATATTTTGGAACAATATATGCTTAAAGGGGCAACATGAGGAACATATTGATCCCCATCTTTCCCAATCCTGATAACTTATGGCTTGTGATGCATGGGACCCAGTTAGCAGAGAGGATTGGGGGGAAGGTCTATGTACTTGAGATAAAATCCCCCAGGGATAGTGGGGGAAGGGAGATATCAGGGGATATGGTCAGTGAAGGATGTGGTTTTAAACATGAAAAAAAACAAAAGGAGGTGAAAAGTGAGTATTATTGTGTGAGGGGAAACTTTTTTCAGGAATGCCTCAAGATAATTGAGGAAAAGAAGATAGATTGTGTTGTTCTCACCATCCCACGGGATGAGGAGAACATAAGGCAAGTGGTTAAGCTGGTGAGACATCTTAAGGCCAGGGGAATATGCAGGGTTGAACTGGTCAAAAAACTAAAAAAGGACGGTGGATATGTTTCACATGTACTTACCCATAGCGGGAAATAGCGTTAACATCCTTCTCATATTGGGACTTGGTGGAATGGTGGGCCTCCTCTCAGGAATATTTGGTGTGGGGGGAGGATTTTTGATGACCCCACTCCTTATAATGTTTGGAATACCACCCACAGTGGCGGCGGCCTCAGATTCCAATCAGATAGTAGGGGCATCCACCTCAGGGACAGTGGCCCATTATCGTCTGGGAAACGTGGATGTAAAGATGGGTATCCTCCTGTTGATTGGGGGAGTCATTGGAGGAGATATTGGTGTCCATATAATAAAGGTCCTCAGGGCCCTGGGAAACGCAGACTTTCTCATAAACATTACCTATGTAATTATGCTTGGCTTTGTGGGCTCTTATATGTTTGTGGAAAGCCTGCAGAGCCTTAAAAAATCCAAGGCACCTGAAGAGACCCAGGAGATTGCCTCCACCCCTCCCAAGGAATCCATCTATGTAAGGTTCATGAAGTCCCTTCCATTTCAAATGCACTTTGAGAAGTCAGGGGTGACCATGTCCGCATTCATGCCATTGGGATTGGGGGTATTTGTAGGGATACTTGCAGCCATCATGGGGGTGGGAGGAGGATTTATCATGGTCCCTGTCATGGTGTATCTCCTTAGGATGCCCATGCACGTGGTGGTTGGAACAAGTCTCTTTCAAATCCTCTTCACCTGTATCAATGTAACCATTATGCAATCCTATTCTAACCATACTGTGGATTTTGTCCTTGCCCTTCTTTTGCTCTTGGGCTCCACAGTAGGGGCACAGTTTGGAACCAGAATAAGCAAGAAACTAAAAGGAGACCAGCTAAAGATAATACTGGCCACCATTGTACTTCTGGTGATGGTGAAGATGCTTGTAAGCCTGCTCTCAAAACCAGCCCTTATGTTAACCTATGCAGGAGGTCATTAATCATGAAACATGTAAAAACCCTTATCTTTGCGCTAATGATTCTCATGTGTTTTCCCCTAGGGGCAATAGCATTTACCCATGTACCCAAGACAATCTATATTGGCACTACCTATAATGGAGCAAAGATGCATATCTCTGGTGAGATAGGTAGCAATGAAGATGCAGTTGTACAGATACTAGGGAGTGATCAGGAGGCACACTTTAAGTTAAAGGGAAAGGTATGGGGTATATTCTGGATGACTGTAGCCCATCTTACCTTTAAACATTCCCCCTCTGTATATATGCTATATCTACCCCATCATCTTGCAACCCTGGGAGAATCCCAACTTGAAAAATGGGGTTTTGGATATCCTGTAATATATTCCAGAATAACCATAGAACCCCCACCTAAAAACAAACAACAGATATTTGAAGACTTCTTAAAACTAAAGCAAAAGGATAAGCTATACAAGATAGAAGACAATGGAATCACTTATACCATGCGGGGAGACAAAAAGGTATTTGATGCCGTTGTCAACCTACCCCCCAAGATACCACCGGGACGGTATGAGATAAAGGTCTATCGAATAGGTCCAGACAAACACATAAGGGGGGTAGAGACTGACTATTTTGAAATAAAGCTAAAGGGCTTCCCTCTCTTTATCTCTCAAATGGCCTTCAATCACAGTCTATTGTATGGGATCCTGGCAGTTATAATAGCAGTAATGGCAGGCTTCCTCATGGGATTCCTCTTCAAGGACAAGGGAGGGGCCCATTGATAGGAGAGAACTCTAGTGATTAAGGGAATAAAGGGGTTCCTGGAAGGTTTTTTTTCTCTATTTAAAAAACAAGAGTTTCCCTCCTTCCGGGAACTCTTTGACCACTTTCAGAGACTTATTGAAGAAAACAATCGGGCCCTGGAACTCATGGCCAGTCTCGGGGAAAAACTCAGTGGAGAATTTATATTTGATTCCCGATTCATAGAGCAAACTACCCTTTCTCTGGCAGATAGTGTATATAAAATGATATACCACTTAGATGCCATGACACCAGGGAAGTATAGAAAACTCTTTTCTGTATATACTTCCTTAAGGAAACAGATAGAGGAGGAGCTCAAAGGCAACGTTGTAATACCTGAGGGAAAATTTGTCCTCCCTTATTCTAAGATAGATGATGAGTTAGAGGACGCAGTGGGGGGGAAAAACGCCCATCTGGGGATTGCAAAAAACATCCTCTCCCTTGAGATACCAGAAGGCTTTGCAATAACCACCAGGGGCTTTCAGGTGGTCATTAGAGAATCTGACAGGTGGGGTAAAATTCAACACCTCCTCTCCAGGTGGGAAGGGGGAGAGATCTCCTCTCATGAGGTCTCAGAACGCATACAATCCATTATATTATCCTCTAACATCCCCTGGGAGCTAAAGGAAGAAGTGAAAAAAGAAATAGAAAGGATAAGGCACACACAAACCCTCTCCTCTCCCCTCTATTTTGCTGTAAGAAGCAGCTGCATAGGGGAGGACAGTGAGCATAGTTTTGCTGGCATATACAAAAGCATTCTGGGAGTAGGGGAAGATAAGATCATTGAAGGATACAAAGAGGTCCTGGCGAGTACATATTCTGAAAGGGCACTTGAATACAGAAGGCTCAAAGGGATATCTGAATGGGAAGTGGCAATGGCAGTGGGATGTCAGTGTATGATAGATGCAAAGGTTTCAGGAGTAGTATATACCCTGGATCCCTTTCATCCAGAAAAGGACAGATTGGTAGTGGCGGCTACGTATGGGTTGGGAGAAAAATTGGTGGGGGGGAGACTAGAAGGGGATAAATTTTTTATTAACCGGGGAGAGACCCCTGAGCCTTCTGGCATGGAAATAGTGAGAAAGGAAAAAAAATTGATCTTTGACCCCACCTCAAGGGGCCTAGTGGAAAAAGAGGTGGAAAAATCCCTGAGGGATAGACCCTGCCTCAAGATGGATGAAATCCTCTCTGTGGTAAGGGCATCCCTCTCTCTGGAGAGATATTTCAAGCACCCTCAGGATGTAGAATTTGCCATTGATAATAAAGAAAGACTCATAATCCTCCAGACGAGGCCACTTTCCATAGACAAAAAAAAGGCACAAATGGTATGTGACCTGGATGCCATAAGGGAGAGATTTAAGGTCATCTTTCAGGGAAAGGGGGATGTGGTCCAGGAAGGGGTTGCCATGGGAGAGGTGTATGTGGTGAGGGAAGATGAAGACCTAAATAGGGTGCCAGAAGGATGTATTCTGGTGAGCACATTTTCTTCCCCCTCCATAGCCAGGGTGATCAAAAGGATAACTGGTATAATTACAGACCTGGGCTCTCCAATAGGGCACCTGGCCACCCTTGCAAGGGAATTTAGGATCCCCATGCTTATAAACACCAAGGTGGCCACCGCTACCCTCAAAAATGGACAAAAAATAACCCTAAATGCCACAGAAAATGCTATTTATGATGGATATCTAAGGGAACTGTGTTATTATGAATTTACAGAAGAAAAATTTGAAGAAACCCGGGAATATAGACTCCTTAAAAGGATTTACAAAAAAATATCCCCTCTTAATCTGGTGGATCCCACATCCCGGGACTTTGTGCCAGAAAACTGCAAAAGCCTCCACGATATCATAAGATTTATCCACGAGAAGGCAGTAGTGGAACTCATAGATCCTTCAAATTATAGGGAGATAAAAAAAGGTAATGGGGCCCTGAGGATTAAACTCCCTGTCCCCCTAGAGATGAAGGTAATAGAGCTTGACAGGACAAGGGGAGAGGAGGAGAAGGAGATAGAGATGGAAGAGGTCTCTTCCATGCCCCTCCGTTCCTTTTTAGAGGGACTTACCAATCCCAGTGCCTGGAGCAACACAGCCCTTCCTCTGGATATGAAGAGCCTTGTCTCCAGCATGGGAAAGACCTTCAGGCTTGAAAATACAGACCCCCGATTTGTGGGAGGAAACCTAGCAGTAGTCTCTAAAGATTATGCCAACATAAGCCTGAGGATGGGCTATCACTTCTGTATGGTGGACACACTTGCCTCTTCAAATGTTATTGACAATTATATCTATTTCAGATTTTTTGGAGGGATGTCTGATGATGTGAGGCGAGAGCGGAGGGCAAAATTAATAAGCAGGCTACTTACAGAACAGGACTTCCTTACTGAACTAAAGGGCGATCTGGTGATTGGAAGACTAAAAGGTATTCCCCGGGAAGAGACCCTTGAAAAGATATTTGTATTGGGGCTGGTTGTAGCCTATACCAGACAACTGGATGTAAAGATGAAAGAGGAAGGGCTCATGAGATATTATCTTAAAGAATTTCATAAGATATTATTGGAGAGCCAATAACCTGCATAAATTTTATAGGAGGGGTAAATGAAGGAAAAAAAGATTTCCATTCTAATCCTGGATGATGAACCAATTGTCACCAAAAGACTAAAACCTGCCCTGGAAAAAAAAGGCTACAGGGTGGAGACCTTTACCAGGAGCATAGACGCCCTTACCAGCTTTAGAAACAACCCCTTTGACATAGTAATCACTGATCTCAAGATGGAAGGCATAGATGGAATGGAGTTTCTCACAGAAGTAAAAGAGCTAAAACCTGAAACAGAAGTAATAGTAATAACAGGGTTCGCCACCATGGACACGGCCAAGGAGTCATTTCAAAAGGGAGTATTGGACTTTCTGGCAAAACCCTTCAGACTCAGCGAGATATACGAGGCAGTTGAGAAGGCCCAGAAGAGGATCCTTGAGAGAAGGGGAAAAACCTCATAACAAACAAAAAAACAAGGGGATACCTTATGAATGTTTTGCTCTCCATAGAAAACAATCTGGCATCCAGCATTGCCCTACGCTATCTATGCAGACAGTCTCAAAAGATTCCCATGTTTATCCAGCCCTTACACATTGAAGAACCCTCCCAGAGGCACTACCCTTTTGGGGCAGGATGGGTAAGAAAGACCTGGGAGAAGACCTTGGTAGATGCCACAAAAAATGAGATTGATCTCTTCATCCAGGCAGAGGCAGAGAATTGTAGGGGGTTGGCCAGGGTAAAGATCTCTGTGGGAGAGAAGGAAAAGGAGGTGCTAAAGGAGCTGGAGGGCGGATTTTACGACATATTTGCCATGGGGCTACTCTCCTCCTTTGACTCCTCTGCCTTTTATGAGATGTTGAGGGGACCCTTTCTCAAAAAGCTCACATGTCCCCTTCTCCTGGTAAAAAATCTCACCCCCTTTGAAAATATCCTCCTCCTTATGGATAAAGAGATAAATATTGAGAGGCTTATCCCCTTCTATTTAAAGCTCTATTCCAATGTGCCAATAGGGGTATCCTTGGTCCTTTACACCTCTAATGACAAAGATACAGTAGATGTTATTGAAGATTCAGATGCAACACCCCTCAAAGAGGCCCTCTCCCTCCTCACCTCTGCAGGGATAAGGGTGGAAAGACATGAGGAGGTCCTGGGAAGGGCAGATAAGGTGGCCCAGACACTCAAGGGAAGTGGATTGGTGGTCTCCATGTTCAACAAAAAGGGGAGAAAGAGGCCCTTAACTGATGTACTTGCCTCTACACCTGCACCAGTTCTTATATTCTGGGAATAAAAGTCAAAAAAACTTAAGATAAGGGGGTAGTATGAGAATATTAGTGGCTGTGGACTCCAATCCCTATAGCTCTTATGTGGTCCATGAGGTGGGTAAGCTGGCAGTAAATACCTGGTCTGACATAACCCTACTTGGAGTAATCCCTCCAGATACAAAAAAGACAGTGGAAGACTCAGAGATTGCCTCCACCCTCCTGGACTACAGGGAGATAATCACCTCCTATTATCCCAGGGAACAATGTCCTTATTCTCGGGAGGAAATTTCCCGCTTTTCCCGAATAGGAGAAAACATCTTTGTTGCCACAGGCAAAGGAGGAATCAAGACCCTCAAGATAGTGATCCGTAGAGGAAGCTGGGGAGAGGAGATATTGAAACAGGCCACAGAGGATGAATCCACCTTGATAATCATGGGATGTAATAAGACCAATAAATGCAAGTGGAATGGGGAAGATGTCCCCGCAAGGGTAGCGAATAACGCCCCCTGCTCTGTACTCATTGTAAAGGAAAGCAAAAATCCTGAACAAATAGTATGTTGTCTGGACCACGACCACATAAGCCAGACATCCCTTGAACTCATAAACCAGCTGGTTACCCTCTATAAGGCAGAGCTAAAGGTGGTGGGGGTATCCCAGGGAGAGACCCTCAAGTTAAAGGTAGAAAACACCATGAAACAGCTCCTTATGTATTACCTGAGACAGAATATACCCCTGTGGCTTGAGGTGGTGGATTCTTCTGTATTTCCCACGTTTGTAAATCAGATATCCCAGAAAAATCTTATAGCCCTCTGGCTGGGTCCTAAATCCTTTCTAAAAAAGTTTTTTCCCAATGAAAAGGTAACAACCCTTATAAATGATGCACCCTCCAGTGTCCTGTTGTTGAGATAGGAAGGGGCCATAAGGCCCCTTTAGCTATCCAGTATTATCTACTCAACAGACACCTCTTTCCCTTTACCCTCAGGAGAGTAAGGGGCAGGTCTTTGAAGTAGAGAGAGACAAATCTCCCTTTGAAATCTCCATAAAGGGAATTCCCCTGAAGCAGAGATTCCACCTCCCTCACACTATCCATCACAATAGTATCCAGGACCCCCTTATCAGGCACCATACAACGCAGTGCAGGGTTTGGAGAAAAGACACCATCCCTTAACTCTCCCAGAAATATTCCCCTTCCTCCCATATGAAAGGGGGCATGGGGACAGACAAAAAAGACATCCCTCCCCCTACAATAGAACCGCCCCTTTAAAAATGGCTCCACCTTCAATCCCTCGCTCCTTAATAGAGCCAATATCTCTTCAGGATCCAGCCACTGAAAATTATCCCTCTCCCTCTCCTCTATGTTATCCAGCCTCCCATTTCCTCCCCTCACACAGCACACGAAAAAACCCTGCCCCCCATATTTACCCCCACTTATCCTCAACCCTCCCCCAGGGGTGGACTCACACACAAACCCCTCTACTGGAGGAAGAGGTTCCACCTCCACCCCTAGCTCCTTAATGGCCCACTCTATCTGTCCCTCATTTTCCTCTGCATTTGTGGTACAGGTAGAATATATCATCCTTCCCTCTCCTTTTAGCAGAGCAATGGCCCTCCTCAATATATCCCTCTGCAGGGAGATAAGCCTCCTTATCCTCTTCCCCCTCCACAACCTCACCACCGCAGGATTCTTCTCCACAGTACCCCACCCACTGCACGGCACATCTGCCAGGATATAATCAAAACCCTCTTCCAAGGGAAATCTTTCTCCTGGATGAGAAGTAAACCACACACCTATTTGGTTCATCCTCTCCATATTCTTATAAAGGGTAATGCCCCTTGAAGGATTAGGCTCATTTGCCACCACCACTCCCCCCTCTCCCACCAGCGAAGACAATATAGATGTCTTTCCCCCGGGACTTGCACACATGTCCAATACCCTGCTCCCTGGCGGGGGAGAAAGATATAAAGGGGGCAACATGGAAGATAGGTCCTGGATATAGATATATCCAAAACGGTTCATTATAGAGGACCCCAGGGGCTTTTTGCCGCCACAGGCCAGTGCGGCGCCCTCAAGAAAGGGAAGTTCTTCTATCTCAAAGCCCTCTAGGGTTAGCACCTCCAGGACCTCTTCTTTTAGAGATGGAGTAGTTATCCTAAAGGCCCTACATCTTTTTGGATCAAAAGACACTTTACCTCTCCCCAGGGTATGTGATAGCAATATCTTTGCAGGATAAAGGGAATTTATCAATATGTAATCAGGAGGCATTTCACAATGAGAAAGATGGCACTGCTCATAATACCAATCCTCTTGCTAATAGGCAGGACCCCTTCCTATGGAAAGGAGTTAAAATTCGGGGTATTACCCTTTGTGGTGCACGGTCCTACACAATATCGTTATCTCGCTCCAGGGGTAATGTCCATGCTCTCCTCCAGGCTGAGCGAATCAGGGGAACTATCTCCTGTGAGCCTATCTGAATATCATCCTCCCTTTACCCAGGGAAATGCACAGAAAATAATGAGGGAAAAGGGACTGGATGTCATTCTTTGGGGGGATATTACTGTAATACCCCCCAATATCAGCATTGATGTAAAGGTACTGGACAAAAAAAAGGGATTTTTTACCAAGGACCTAACCACCTCAGAAAATGACCTTATCCAGAATTTCAACGGTCTTGTAGAGAGGATAAAAGTGACACTACTGGGACAAAAGGCCATGGCAAAGGCCTCTTCTCCTAAACCAACCATACCCGCCCCTGTTCCTCCTCCAGGACTCAATCCCGCATTTCAATATGAAATGCCCTCCAATGCCCGCAGGGGATTTATAAGGACCCAATCCCTTCCTTACAAAATGGTGAGTATGGATGTGGGAGATGGCAATGGGGATGGTAAAAATGAGGTCTTTATAATAGACTCCCACAGGATATATGCCTATATAATGTTACATAATCGCTTAAAACCCCTCGGTAAATTTGATGTGGGGAGCAATCACAGGCTCCTAAATATAAATCTTCTGGATACAGATAAAGACGGATGTGCAGAGATATATATATCTGCCATGGATTCAGATAATTCAGTAAACTCTTTGGTACTAAGTTTTAAGAAAAATCGCTTTAAGGTCCTGGCAAAGCACATTGACTTCTTTTTGAATGTAAAAAGGCTTCCTCCAGACTTTTCACGCAGACTCGTTGGGGAAAAGATGGGAGTGGGGAGGCTCTTTGCCCCAGGGGTCCATGAGGTAATAAGGATGCGGGGAAGGTATGTGCTTGGTCCATTACTGGACCTACCTGAGGGGGCAAATGTATTTAATTTTGCCTATCTTCCCCAAGGAAATTCTTACAAGGTCATAGTCTCTGACCTCTACGACCACCTAAAGGTCTATTCCGCTACCAATTCCTTTCTCTCTCGTACAGAAACCACATATGCGGCCTCTTCCATAGGTATAGAGTGCTCCAATGCCCTTCCTGGATTGGCAAATTACACCCAGGACCCAAAAAATATGTACTATCTCCCCACCCGCATAATCCCCTGCGACCTGGACCACAATGGAAAATTTGAACTCATTGTTGCCCACAATATATCTATCTCTGCCATGTTCTTTCAAAGATTCAGAGAGTTTCCCCAGGGGCAGATCCACTGTCTCTTCTGGGATGGAGTGGGGCTCAACATCCAGTGGAAGACCAGGACCATCCAGGGAGCTATCCGAGACTATGGTATAAAGGACATTAATAACGATGGGAAAAGGGAGTTATATGTGGGTATGACCACCTATCCTGGGCCAATGGGGTTTAGGGGGGTAAAGACTATTATCCTGGTATATCCCATAAAACATCCATGAGGTTCCCCTAAGGCATCCAATCCTCCAGGGGGACCTGCCTCTTGGTTGTAGGTTCCCCTTTATATTCAATCATAAGAAAGGGATAATTCCCAGGTGGCTCACTACACAAAAATATCTGAAAAGGCCTTTCCCTTAAAAGTGAAGAGAGATGGGTCCTGAGAGCAGGAAAATCCACAGATTCTAGGACCTCTTTTAAAAGTTCTATCTCCTGCTCCACCTCCTCTCCCCCTATCTCTCCCCTTATATATTTGCCCACCCGCAGGTTATAACATCTTTTTAACTCTGTCTGGATACAGTGAGAAGACAGATCCAGGGGGATCTTTATCTGCATACAACCTTCCCTCCAAAAAAGAAGGGGGCATCCCCTGCCCCCTTAAGCCTATATCTGGATGAAAGGAAAGCCCGTCCTTCTTTAAAGGTATCTATTTCATCTCCTTGACCTTCTCTGTAAGTACAGGCACAAACTCCAGAAGGTCTTCCACCACTCCCACATCGGCCACCTGAAAGATAGGGGCCTTGGGGTTGGTATTTACTGCCACGATAAATGGATTTCCCTTAATCCCTGCCACATGTTGAAATGCGCCGCTTATTCCAAGGGCAATATAGACCTTTGGTTTTACAGTCTTTCCAGAGGTACCAACCTGTCTTGAACGGTCCATCCACTTGGCGTCAACAATGGGTCTAGAGCAAGAGACCACTCCTCCAAGGGCCTCTGCCAGCTCTTCTGCAATCTCAATATTCTCTTCCTCTCCAATTCCACGACCAACAGAGACCAGGATGTCTGCAGCAGTAATATCCACATCCCCTGCCTCTGCCTCTTTCACCTCTATAAACTTACGTTTTGCATCTACCTCGCCAGCCTCGGCACTCTTATCCACTACTGTCCCACTCTCAGACTTGGACTCATCGGCCTCAAAACTCCCAGGTCTCACCGTCACAACAACGCCCTCTCTCATGTCACACTCCACATGGGTGTGGACCTGACCTGCAAACTCCTGACGAACCACCACCATCTTATCCCCTTCCACCTTGTCTATATCTACAATATCAGGGAGATAAGAGGCCCCAAGTTTCACAGAAAGGCCTGGGCCAAGGTCAATACCAAAGGTGTCATGGGGTATGAGACACACACATCCCTTTGGAAGCAGGTTCACCAGCATAGGACGCACCACTTCTGCATTGGGATATGTAAGAGAGGCACTCTCCACCTTCCATACCTCTGGATAGGTCTTTGCCGCCTCTTCAGAGGCCTTATTTAGGGCGTCCCCAGAACCAAAGACCAGGGCAACCACCTTGGCAGAATCATCTATCTTCCTGGCGGCATTTATAAGCTCAAGGGCAGAGTCATCAAGTACCCCATCTGCATGTTCAATATATGCAAAAATTTCCCTGCTCATTACTTAATTCCTCCTTTGGCTTTCAAAAGTTCTACCAGCTTCTCTGCAATCTCCTCCATATCTCCCTCAAGGATCTCAGCGCCTTCACCCATCTCTGGCACAAAGTAATCCAGCCTCTTTACCCTGGGAGCCACTTCCTCCTCTGAAAGACCAAGCTCAGAGAGGTCCATCTCTGGAATGTCTACCCCTGCAACCTTTCTAATCCCTCTGATACCCACATACCTGGGCTCATTGATACCTGTCTGGATAGATAGGACACAAGGCATAGATATCTCACTTATCTCCTGACTGCCTCCTTCAATCTCCCTTCCTATCTTGAGGGTCTTATCATCCACTACCTCAATATAATTTACCAGGGATGCATAAGGGAGATCCAGCAATGCCGCAAGCATCCCACCCACCTGGGCGCATCCATCGTCCGCCTGGGCACCAGTGAGGATGAGGTCATAACTGCCCTTTTCCACCACGGCCTTGAGGGCCTTGGCTATCCCCAGACCATCAGTGGACTCTAGGGCCTCATCATTCACATGAATACCCTTGTCTGCCCCCATTGCCATCTCTCTTCTCAACACCTCATCACTCTCTTCATCCCCCACAGTAACCACAGTCACAGAACCGCCCACCTTGTCGCGGATCTGAATGGCCTCTTCCACTGCATAATTGTCCCACTCATTCACAGAATAGACAAGGTCATCCCTCTCAATATCAGTGCCATCGGAATTTATCTCAATCTCGTTCTCTGCGGTATCTGGCACCCTTTTTACGCATACTAATATCTCCATAAGCACCTCCCCACTTATTCAATTATTAATTGTTTTAGGATTAGCTCTGTCAGGTCCATTACCTGAATTTTTCCCTCAAATCCAGTAGTTTTTACGCCATCCTCCAGATTAACCAGACAAAAAGGACATGCCACCACTATGCGATTGGCCCCAACCTCATCTGCCATCCTTACCCTTACCTGACCCATCCTCTGTTCTTCAACGGGTTCATAAAATAGCATAAGGCCCCCGCCTCCACAACAAAAAGACCGGTCCCTGCATCTCTCCATCTCCACCCTTTTCAGTCCAGGAATACTGTCTAAGACCTGGCGTGGGACATCGTAGAGGAGGTTATGTCTTCCCAGGTAACAGGGGTCATGATAGGTAAAAACCAACGTGGGATCATCTATGGGCTTGAATCTAAGTCTCCCCTCCTTTATCTTACGCAAGATATATTCGCTGATATGCTCCACAGGAGGGATACCCTCATAGTCTTTTTTGAGGGCATTGTAGGCATGGGGATCTGCAGTAACAATACGGGAGGCACCAGAGGAGAGGATGGCATCAATATTGTGCTCCTTCAAGGTCTGAAAGAGCATCTCCTCTCCAAAGCGTCGCACCTCATGACCACTGTCCTTTTCTGCCTTCCCCAGGATGCCAAAGTCCTCTTCACACACAGTCATTATCTGGACCACTGCCCTTGCAATCTCATTGAGACGCTCATCATAGGAAGTGGCACTATCCACAAAAAACAAGGTCTCCACCTGTTTCTTCTTCCCCACCACAGGCACCTTTATCCCTTCAGGGAGAGATTTGGTCCAATCTGCCCTCTTTTTCTCCATTTTGCCATAGGGATTCCCTCTCTTGGTAAGGGCATTTAAGGGTTTTTGAAGGGATTGGGGCACCATGCCTTCATCCACCATTCCCCTTCTAAGGTCCACTATCTTGTCTATATACTCGTTTAACACAGGACATTCCTCTTCACATGCCCCACAGGTGGTGCAGGACCAGATCTCATCCTCTTCATAAATGGTCCCAATAAGGGGTTCTCTGGGACTTATCTCTCCAACCACAGGGAAACGTTTGAATATATGGTCCCTCGCCTTTATGGTCAAAAATCGGGGAATTAGAGGTCTCCCAACGGTATTTGCAGGACAATTGTCTGCACACCTTCCACAATCCACACAGGTATAAAAGTCCAACAGGTGTTTCCAGGTAAAATCCTCCAGATACTTAACCCCAAAGGATTCCAGTTCATCTAGTTCCTCTTCTGTAATCCCCCACCTCACTGGTTTTACCTTTCCTCTATCTAGCTTACGAAAATATACGTTAAAGATAGAGGTGATAACATGAAAATGCTTTCCAAAGGGAAGAAAACACAGAAAGAAGAAAAAGGTAAGGTCATGGGCAAAGTAGGAGGCAGTATTCAAAAACTGCAACAGGCCCCTGGGGGCACCTTTCAATATCTTTGCAAAGAACCAGGCAATGGTGAGAGGGGGCAGATACTCTGGATGCAATCCCGCCTGATACTGGGCCGCCACCAGAGATGCGCTATATAAACTTTCAAAGATCATGAGGGAACTAATAAGCCCCAGGACAAACAGGGCCTCAAAGGTATGATCTTTTCCATACTTTTCAGGAACTTTGTATCTCTCTGGAGTAAATATTCCCCTCCTTATTGCCGCCACAATACATGCTATAAAGACAAAGGTGGCCGCATAGTCCTTTAAGAAGTCATATATGCTCCCCAAAAATCCACCTAGACCTGGAAATACAAAATCGGGCTTAAATCCTATTATCACCAATGAGATAGAACGCACAGACAGGATGAGAAATCCTGCAAATATGACAATATGTATTATCCCTGCAACTAGATATCTGGGATGTTTGTACTGGCCGAGCCAGTATTTTACCAGCCCCTTCAACCTCTCTCCTACCCTGTCAAACCGGGGGTCTGGCTGGGCCTTTGCCAGGGGAATAAGCCTCCTGGCCATTATATAGGCAAAGGCACCTATACCTATAAGGGGAATGAGCACAGCAAATACTGCCCCTGATATCCCCAGCAGAGAGATCTTGGCCACTGGAGTTAATGCCATTTCCATAGATTTTCACCTCACATTAAAATTATTAGAGGGGCCACCACTGGGATGGCCCCGGTTTTTTTACTACTTACCCCCAAAAGAATCCTCTTCAATGCTAACAACTGTGTCCTTCATGTTCATTATCATGTTCATCTTCCCCATGGTCACTGGCAAGACATAATGGGTAAAGAACTCAATGTTCTTTAGCTGGCCCTGATAGAAGGGTATATCCTTCTTCTTTGCCTTTTCCAATTTCTTAGCGGCAACTGCAGCCCTCCACAGGAGCATCCAGGCCATAATCACATCCCCCACCACCTCCATAAATGGATATGCATGGGCAAAGGCGGTTAGGATCTCAGCACTCATGGCCTTTCCTCCAATGGTCATGGCCACCTCTCCTAACCTGTTAAGGGCCTTCTCCAGTTCCTGGGCATAAGGAGCCAGAGAATCTATTGCCTTTGCATCTGCAAGGGTCTTCTGGATCTCTCCCATTACATCCATAATGGCCTTTCCTTTCTTAAGACCCAGCTTTCTTCCCAACAGGTCCATGGCCTGGATACCATTTGTACCCTCATATATCATTGTAATACGACAGTCCCTCACATATTGTTCCATGGGATATTCCTTGGTATATCCATAACCACCAAAGACCTGTACCCCCAGATTGCATACCTCATAGGCACGGTCCGTTCCATAACCCTTACAAATTGGAATAAGCACATCTATTATGTTCTGATATTTTTCTGCCTCTTCTTCTTTATCCGTGGCCCGTTTGAGGTCCTCCAGAAGTCCCACATACCACAATAGGGACCTGAGTCCCTCAACAAAGACCTTCATCTGCATGAGCATCCTTCTTACATCAGGATGCTGAATAATGGGCACTGGAGGGGCACTCTTGTCCAGCAGGTCCTTGAGGTGCCTCCCCTGGACCCTCTGCCTGGCATAATTCACCGCCTCAATAAAAGAGGCTGAGGCAAGGGCCGCTCCCTGGGAACCCACCAGGAGCCTGGCCTGATTCATCATCAAAAACATCTCCCTCATCCCCTTATTTTCCTGCCCCAGGAGGAGACCACGACATTTTCCCTTGCTTCCCAGGGTGAGAGAACAGGTGGAAGAGCCATGAATTCCCATTTTCTCTTCCACACCTGTGCATATTACATCATTAAACTCTCCCATGGAGCCGTCTTCATTCACCCAATATTTAGGCACAATAAAAAGGGAGATCCCTGCAGTCCCTGGAGGGGCCCCCTCTATCCTGGCCAGGACAGGATGAATAATGTTTTCCGTAAGGTCCTGCTCTCCACCGGTTATAAATATCTTATTTCCTGTAATAGAATAGGTGCCATCCTCATTCTTCACCGCAGTGGTGGTAAGGGCACCCACGTCAGAGCCTGCCTGGGGCTCAGTGAGAAGCATGGTCCCTCCCCACTCACCAGTATAGAGCTTCTTCAAAAACATCTTTTTCTGCTGATCTGTGCCAAATGCCTCAATGAGATGACCTGCTCCAATAGTGAGTCCAATATAGAGCTGAAGGGCACAGTTTGCACCTATAAAAAGATCACTGGCGGCCATGGCCACTGAACGAGGCATCCCCTGTCCTCCCCAATCGGGATTCTCAGACATGCCTATCCATTCACCCTCCTTGAGGACCTCATAGGCCCTGTGAAATTCCTCAGGGACCTTTACCACACCATCTTCAAATACGATTCCCTTTTCATCGCCCACCTTATTCGTGGGAAGAAGTTCCTTTACTGCAACATTGCGAGCCTCCTTCAAGATCAGCTCAATGGTCTTCTTGTTGAATTCCCCATACTTTTCATAGGTCTTACTGAGCTTATCCACCTCTAACTGCTCAAAAAGTACAAAATCAACATCTCTGCGGTCTGCTAATACCTGTGCCATAATGATTCTCCTTTTTTTATTTTTAACGTGTTATTTACCTATTCCCTTGATTATCAGATCAACCAAGGGCTGCGCCATTGAAGTCAGAGAATATTTTTTAGAGGAATAGAGCCACGTTGTTATTACCTCATCTATAGCCCCTACCATAAGCTGTTTCACAAGGGGAATGGACAAGTCCTCCCGAATGGTGCCCTCCCTTTGTCCCAGCTCCACTATCTCCTTTACTATTTCCTGATACATATTGGACATCTCCCTTATCTTGTCGTCAGAGAGATGTCTCCTCCTCTTTGCCTCTACCTCATAGACAATGGCCATCTCCCTATTCTGCTCAAAGGCATTTAGATGGGAATAGACCAGCCTCCTGAGTTTGTCTATTGCGTCTCTACCCTTATCCACCTCCTGCTTAAAGCGAGAAAACACCTCCTTTGTCTTAAAATCAAAAAAACTCCTCAGAATATCGTCCTTGTTTTTGAAATATAGATAAATGGTACCATCTGCTACTCCAGCCTCCCTAGCAATCTGAGAAACAGTGGAACGATAATATCCATGGCGGGAAAAGGTCCTTATGGCGGCCTCCAGTATCTTTAGATACTTTTCATTCTTCTTCACATCTCTATCCGGGGATTTCATGGTTATCGCCTACACCTTTTTTGTTTAACCTATTAAAATATCATACAAAAAAAATGAATGAGCATTCATTCACGATTCCCTTAGCAAACTTTAAGTAAATATGTCAAGATGGCAAGGGGAAAAACCAAGGGGTGTAAAAAAAGGGTGTGCAAACATAGAGAAGAGGGGGAAGGAGCCAATCATCTTAAGAAACCATGGGTGGTCTCCTCGTATTTCTCCTTTGCCTGGGTCTGCACCTCTCTTCGTATCTCATTTAATTCATCAATATGAGAAATGGTCCTCTCCACAATGGAGCTATCCAGCATCCCTGCCTGGGACATCTCCTTTAGGACCTCAATACTCTGTTTTTTGTCCATTCCCTTTCTATATGGCCGATCTTCAGAAATGGCAGTATAGACATCTGCCACAGCCAGTATCCTGGAGCCCAGGATAAGGGAATCCTCTTTTAAGCCAAAGGGATAGCCTGATCCATCAATGCGTTCATGGTGAAAAGAGGCCCAGTAGTTAACTATCCTGAGTCCCTTTAATTTTTCAAGGATCCTAAAGGAATAATAGGCGTGACTCTTCATAATTGCCCATTCAGAAGGGTCTAATCTCCCAGGTTTCTCTAAGATCTCACTGGGCACCGCCAGCTTTCCAATGTCATGGAGGAATCCTGATAGCTTCATAAGGGAGAGCTCCAGAGGTGAAAACTCATAAAACTCAGCAAGCTTGGTCCCAACAGAGCTCACCCCAACAGAATGCACTGCTGTAAAGGTACTCCTGTAGTCAATCACACGACTAAACACATCTCCAAATACCAGCATCTCCTTGAGAGAGAGGGTGGTGGTTGGGAGTATCTCCTTTACCAGGGACTCCAGATCTCCATATTCTATATCCAGCCAGAATCCCAGCCTGGAGGAGAGGGACTTAAAGACCTCCACCAACTCTGGCATAAAGGTCTTACCTGCCTCCTTTTCTATGGCCTCCACAATCTCCTTTTCTTCGTTAATTCCAAACTGAAAGGCAAGTCTGCGGAGAGAGACCTCTATCCTGTCGGCCAGATGGAGTATATAGCTTCCCAAGGGGATCTCATGTTCCATGGAAGGGGTATAGGGGTGGCTCTCCCATCTTACATGATGATAACGGATCATCCGGGCCACATAGTGAAACTTGGGGATATCTTTAAGGAGGATATATCCCACCTCTGCATGCCTGTTTATATCTGCAAGATGGGGGTAGAATTCCAGAGAGGCAATCTTTTCATGGAGGGAAAAGATCCCTATATCATGAAAACACGCAGCTAGGGATATCTGAGCCACATCTTCATGGGTGAGACCATATTCCTTGGCAAGGGCCGCGGCAATGATTGCAACCCGTAGATGGTGATTCCTCGCAGAAGGGTCCACAAAATCTACTACTTGAGAAAAGGACCCCACTATGGAAGACATCTGCACACCAGTAGAAAAAAACATCTCCACCTCTCTCTTCTTATAGGTTAAATAGGGACACAACTCTACCCACTCATCATGTAATCTTATCCCTTTTATTTACCTATAACCCAGTTTTAGGCAAGTAAAATTTATTCCTCCTGGCTGAATAGGAGGTATATAATTGCATGTATCTTGATTATAGACACCCCTGCTGATATAGATAACACACAAACCACACATCCTTTAAGGAAGGAGGTATAAATGAAGAAAGAGACAAGAGACAGGATCATCGCCTTTTTCATCCTAATATTTATAGCCATAACATGTGCCATATTTTTTATTTTTGCCCTCCTCATATGGCTTGTTACCTATCCCTTTGATAGAAATAAAAAGATCCTTCATCTCTACACCTGTTTCTGGGGAGCATTTTATCTGTGGGCCTTACCCATTTGGAAGGCAAGGGTCATAGGCAGGGAAAAGATTGACCCCAGAAAGACCTATGTAATTGTCTGTAATCATCAATCACAACTGGACATCCTCATGGCATTCAGACTCTTTTGTCATTTCAAGTGGATCTCCAAGGCAGAGGTATTTCGCCTCCCCTTTGTGGGATGGAACATGAGGATGAACCAATACATCAGTTTGAAGCGAGGAGATAAAAAGAGTATTGCCCAGATGTTTAAAAAATGTGAAGAGGCAATCAAAAAAGGTAACTCCATATTTATCTTTCCCGAGGGCACCCGCTCCCCTGACGGAAAGCTCCAAAAATTCAAACCAGGGGCCTTTGTGCTGGCAAAAAAGATGAAAGTGCCCATCCTGCCAGTGGTAATAAATGGGACCAGAAAGGCCCTCCCAAAATATAGCCTCAAATTTCATGGGATTCATGAGTTTACCATAGAGGTGCTGGATGAGATACCCTATGAGAGATTCAAGGACATGGAGCCCGAAGATATTGCCCGCATGGTAAGAGGGCTCATGCTCCCCCACATAAAAGAATAAAAAGGGGGGCATGAGCTAGTCCTCTTATGACCTACTATGACTTATGTCTGGGCACAGGCAAATATTCCACTGAAGGCATCCTCTTGACTGGCTGGGGATAAAGGCTCATTAACTGCATTACCTCCCTGGGGATATCCTTGGAGACATGAAGACCCAAGGAATGGGCCTCCTCATAGGTGATGGGATAGTCATGGGTCCATGTCCCTGTGGATAGTAGATGGGCAAGTTCCCTTGCCTTCTTCTCCTCATACTTTCCCTCAAGGAGCTCATACACCGCCTCTTCTAGCTGGGAGATGGCCTTTTTTGCCACATCTGCCATAATAAGCGTCTTGTCCTCTATCCTATTTATATCTTTCTCCTGGACCAGCTTTACAATGGATGCCGCAGGAAATTCTCCTAGCTGGGGATCAACTGGACCAAGTACTGCATTTTCACTCATCACTATCTCATCTGCGGCAAGAGAGATAAGGGTTCCACCGCTCATGGCATAGTGAGGCACAAAGACCGTGACCTTGGCAGGGTGTTTTTTAAGGGCCCGTGCAATTTGAAGGGATGCCAGCACCAGTCCCCCCGGGGTATGCAAGATAAGGTCTATGGGCACATCCCTATCTGTGAGCTGAATGGCGCGAAGTATCTCCTCAGAGTCCTGGATATTTATAAACTTATACACAGGGAAGCCCAGAAAACTCATGGTTTCCTGCCGATGCACCAGAAGGATTACACGGGATCCCCTCTCTTTCTCTATCCTTGCAATGAGCCTCTGCCTCGCGGATTCAATCATCTTTTGCTTTAACACCGGCTGCAGGGCCGCAAGCATAAAAAAAAGCCAGAAAATTTCGTTAAATGTCATAACTCCTCCTTCACCTTATAGAAATCTAAAATATACCTCATCCGGGTAATAGACCCGATAGTCCTGCTGTTTTTTCTTAAAAAACGCATGGGTGGCCATGCCAAATACAAAACCTCCTATATGGGCCCACCAGGCCACTCCCCCTGCCTGCTGACCTGCAAAAATAGAAAAAGTACCTGCTATGAGTTGCGATAAAAACCAGAACCCCAGAAATATCACTGCTGGTATCTCTATAAAATAAGGAATAAAAAACAGGGGAATAAGCGTAATTATCCTGGAATGGGGAAACAGGATTATGTATGCACCCATCACCCCTGCAATGGCTCCTGAGGCCCCTACTGCAGGAACAGTGGAATTTAGATTAAAGACAAAGTGGGTAATGCTCGCCGCTATCCCACAGAGAAGATAAAAGATGAGATATCTGAAATGTCCCATCCTGTCCTCTACATTGTCCCCAAATATCCACAGGGCCCACATATTTACCAGGAGATGAAACCAGCTTGCATGCAGAAACATATTGGTAAAAAAGGGCCAATAGTTATCAAAGTGAAGTCCCATAATGTACGCCCATGCAGGATGGGTGTATCTTGCGGGGACAAGTCCAAATACATAGAAGACCCATTCCAACATGTGTCTGGGCAGAGACACCTCTATAAGAAAGACAAACACATTGATGGCAATTAAGAGATAATTTACAAAAGGGGTCTCTCTACGAGGTATAACGTCCTTTATTGGTATCATTTAACTCTACCTCTCCTTTTTCAGATTCTTAGAGAAATATGGGGACGAATCTTACTTTGTCAAGACATATAAAATGGACATAAAAAAAGGCGGAAAAAAATTTCCGCCTTATCTTTCATCTCACCTCAAAAAAATGGCTATCTTCTGGAGCGGGCCTCATTTACCCTCAGGCGTCTTCCTCCAAACTCCATTCCATTTAGACCTTCAATGGCCCTCTCCGCGGCCTCAGAACTCATCTCTACAAAACCAAAGCCACGAGAACGTCCAGTGTGATGGTCTCTTATGAGATTAAAGGACTCTATTGGCCCATACTCTTTAAACAACTCCTTCACCTCTCTCTCATCTGCCTCATAAGGCAAATTTCCCACATACAAATTCTTCATAAAAAACTCCTAAAAATTAAAATCACGGGTGTGCACAACCGCAAGGGTACTGTGGTCCTTTATGAAAAGGATGTCAAGAGATTTTTGGGGAAAGAAGGTTTTTTTCTTGAAAATCAACCTACTCCTCTGATATAAATCACTTCCACAACACAACGTGGATAAGACACCTCTGGATGAAGATATTAAATCCCATCACCACCCTCCTGGAAAAACGATTCTATGACTATTACAAGATAAAGATCATTATTATCACCCTTTCTCTCCTCTCTTTTGTCTTTGCAGTAGTTGGAGGGGGAATATATTATTTTAAGGTAAAACACTCCCTCTTAAAAGAGGCCCGCCAGAGATGTGTGGCAGTTTTAAATACTGTAAACAAAAATTTCTCCCTCTTTCTCACCCAGTATGAGCTTGCAGTAAAGGCCCTTTCGCGCCTCAAGGAGATAAGGGCCTGTATAAAGGAGCCCTCCCCTATATCCCTAAGACATGCCAATTATGTCCTAGATGTGTTTTCCAACTCCTTCAAAGTAGAGGCATGTTACCTTATGGACAGACATGGAATAACCATAGCATCCAGCAACAGGGATTCAAAAAATACCTTTGTGGGTAAGAATTTCTCCTTTCGTCCCTACTTCCAAAAGGCCATGCAGGGCCATCCCTATATCTATCCTGCCCTGGGGACCACCTCCAAGAGGAGGGGGGTTTATTTCAGCTATCCCGTATATATAAAGGGAAAGGAGTCCCCTGAAGGGGTTGCGGTGATAAAGGCATCTATAGAATATCTGGAATCCAGATTTCTCTCTCGTTTTCCCGGGATCTTTTTCTTTGTGGACCCCAACGGCATAATATTTATCTCCAACAAGAAGGAGTGGCTTTTCTATACCATAGTCCCCCTGGACCCTCATACCATAGAAAGGGTAAGGAGGTCCAAACAAATGGGCAATGGACCCTGGCTATACAGTGGCTTCAAGTTCTCAGGGAATATGGCCCAGGACCCTTTGGGGAAAAGGTACCTGGTATTTGAAAGCAAGATGAGATTGTTTCCTGGATGGAAACTCTTATATCTGCTGGATGAGAGGTATATTTTTAAAAACTTGCACCGCCCCATCCTGGAGATAGGGGGACCTGTAATCATAGGGCTGATGTTTCTGGTGGGAATCCTGGTATATTTTCTCTCCCAGATAGCCCAAAGAGAATTAAAGAACAGGGAAAAGATAGAGCAAAAACTGAGGAAGAGTGAGGAAAAATATCGTTCCATCTACCATAACACCCCTGCAATGCTCCACTCCATTGACCGAGATTACAGGTTGCTAAGGGTAAGTGATTATTGGCTGGAGGCCACAGGATATGAACGAGAAGAGGTTATAGGGAAGAGGCTTACCGAGTTTTTTACACCTGAATCCAGGAAAAGGGCAGAGGAATTTGTCCTCCCATATTTTTTCAAAAAGGGACACACCAAAAATATCCACTATCAGTTTATAAAAAAGAATGGAGAAATAATGGACATCCTTCTCTCCTGTTATGGGGTGAGGGACGCCTCAGGAGAGGTAGTGGAGACCCTTGCCATCTCCGTGGACATGACAGAAAGGCTCAGAGAGCAACAGGAACTAAAAGAGGCAAAAAAGGAACTCAGCCGCTATTCCAGGGAGCTGGAAAGGCTGGTGAAACAACGCTCCAGAGAGATAGATGCCATCCTCAGATACACCCCCTCTATTATCTATCTAAAAAACAAGGACCTTAAATACCGACTTGTAAATCCTGGTTTTGAAAGGTTATTTGGGGTTTCAAATCAAGGAGTGAGAGGAAAAAAGGACCATGAGGTGCTTCCCTGTGAGATTGCACGACAATTTCAAGAAAATGACTATAGGGTCTTAAAAAACAGGTCCCCTTCTCAGATAAAGGAGGTCATTTCCCTAGGGGGAAAGGATTATGTCCTCCTATCAATAAAGTTTCCCATATACAATGAAAACGGGGAGTTAGAAGGGATTGGGGGCATATCCACAGACATTACAGAACTGGAAGAGGCCCAGAAAAAATTAAAGGAACTCTCCAGAAACATAATCAAAAACCAGGAAAGGGAGAGGGCTCGCATAGCCAAGGAACTCCACGACGAACTGGGACAGATCCTCACTGTCCTCAATATGGATGCCTCCTGGGTTGAGCGAAGGTTAAGAGATGTGGATCCAAAGGGGGCCAGACGAATCCAGTCCATGAAACAACTCATTGACAGGACCATTGATGAGGTAAGGACCTTGGCCTTTCAACTGAGACCTGGCACCTTGGACCACCTTGGACTCATAGAGGCCCTGGAGTCCCTAATCGCAGACTTTGAAAAAAGGACACACATCCTCTATACCCTCCACAAATCCCCAATCCCCCCTATAGATGACACCACTGCCACGGCCCTTTACCGCATCGTCCAAGAGGCCATAACCAATGCAATAAGACATGCATCTGCCCAGCATATAGACATCTGGGTCTGTTATAATGGGACTCATCTGGAAGTAAGGATAAAGGACGATGGAATGGGTTTCCCTGTTAACCATATACTTTCTTCCTGTGGAGGCTTTGGTATAGCTGGTATGCAGGAAAGGGCAGAGCTTATTGGAGCACAAATAAAGATAAGCTCCTGTCCTGGAAAGGGCACAGAGGTAATATGTAGTATAGCCCTAAAATGACGTTGAAGGGGTATCTCCATGAAGAAGATTAAGATACTTCTGGCAGATGACCATTTTATTGTCCTGGAAGGACTTAAAAGGATAATAGAAGAGTGCGAGGATATGGAGGTGATAGCCACTGCCCTGGATGGTCGTGATGCAGTGAGGCTTGCAATTGAAAAAAGACCCCACGTGGCAGTGGTGGACATCTCCATGCCCATATATGACGGCCTGGAGGTAATAGCCCTCCTCCAGCAACACCTACCTTCTATGCCCATCCTTATCCTCACCATGCACGAGGAAGAACAGTATATCTTCAGGGCCATTGAGGCAGGGGCAATGGGATATATAACCAAAAAGGCAGTGGCGGATCAGCTGGTTACCGCCATCAGAAGGGTATATCAAGGTAAGAGATATCTTCCAGAGGATGTGGCAGAGATAATTGCCCTCAAGATTGCCAGGGGTAGGGGCAATTCTCCGCTGGACCTATTATCCACCCGTGAACTCCAGGTGTTAAAGAGGATAGCCCAGGGACAAACCAACCGAGAGATCGCACGAGACTATAATCTGAGTGTAAAGACCATTGATACATATCGTCAACGGATATTGAGGAAACTAAATCTCAGAAACAATGCAGACATATCCCGCTTTGCCATCACCCACAAACTCATATAAGGCTCCCCCTCTTTTGTAAGAATTTTTCTTACACCACAATCCCAAATATTCCACTTTCCTCATCCACTCTCCCCCTCTATAACCTGAGGGTAAGTTTTCCATATTAACTCTCAGGAGAAAAACCATGTTTAAACAGCTGGACAGAGGTGTAACCTTCTTCAGTGTCACGGTTATGACCATCTGCATGTCTGTGGCCACTGTGGTGGCCTTTATAAATGTAGTGCTGAGATATCTATTTGGCACCTCCCTCCCGTGGGCAGGGGCCCTAACCTCCTATCTATTTATATGGTCTGCACTCTTTGGAGCGGCATATGGGTTTAGGACAGGAATGCACATAGGGGTCACCTTTATCATCCAGAGTTTAAGACCCAGACTGGCAAAGACCCTTTTGATAGTAAATTTGATAATAATCCTGGGATTTCTGGTATGTTTTACCAAATGGGGGATTGATTTCATAAGGTTTAGCATCAACCTGAAACAGATAGATATAGATCTACGCGTCCCCTTCTGGATCATCTATCTCTGTGTGCCTCTATCTCTCCTCATCTCCACCTATCAGGTGCTCCTCAAGCTCATAACCACCATCAGGACTCCGGTGGATGAGTTTGATTATGACCGCATAATGAAAGAAGAAAGTCAAACACAAGGAGACGGATAATGGTAGCACTCACCCTCTTTGGACTACTTTTCCTTTTTCTGATAATGGGAATCCCCATTGCAGTGGCCCTGGGACTCTCCACCATCATCTCCCTTCTCACCTTTACCTATGACCCTCCCATGCTGGTGGCCCAAAAGCTATTTGGTGCCCTGGACAAATATGCCCTTATGGCAATCCCCCTATTTGTCCTCATGGGGAACTTCCTCTCCCATGGTGGCACTGCCAAACGCATAATAAAGTTTGCAAGGTCCCTAGTGGGACATCTCCCAGGGGGACTGCCCATGTCCGCCATATTTGCCTGTGTAATCTTTGCCGCGGTAAGTGGTTCTTCTCCTGCTACAGTGGCGGCCATTGGCTCCCTCATGATGGGCGCAATAAAGGAAGATGGTTATTCTGATTCCTTCTCAGTGGGCTCCATTGCCTGTGCGGGCTCCCTGGGGATCTTGATGCCCCCTTCCATTGTATTAATTATCTATGGGGTCACTGTTGACCAATCCATTGGAAAGCTATTTATGGCAGGGGTGATACCCGCCATATTCCTAGGTGGAATGCTGATGTTTGTTACCTATGTGGCGGCAAAGAGGAGTGGGAGGGAGAAGAAAAAACGAGCCTCTATGAAAGAGATATGGAAATCCTTCAAGGAGGCCATCTGGGGATTATTGGTGATCCTCATTGTGATAGGTGGGATATATGGGGGCCTATTTACCCCCACAGAGGCGGCTGCTGTATCTGCGGTATATGCCTTTTTTGTATCCAAGTTTGTATATAAGGACCTCTCCTGGAAAGATATCCCTCAGGTAATAAAGTCTTCAGCCATTACAGCGGCCATGATAATGTTTATCATTGCCAATGCCATGATATTTGCCTATTTCCTCACCATTGAACAGATCCCCCAGGCCCTTACCAACTGGATAATAGGCCTCAATCTCAATAAATATTACTTCCTGGTATTTGTAAATATCCTCCTCCTCCTTGGTGGAAACTTTATGGAACCCTCCAGCCTCATTATGATCCTGGCCCCTTTAATCTTTCCCATTGCAGTAAAGCTGGGGATAGATCCCATCCACCTTGGGGTAATTATCACAGTAAACATGGAGATTGGAATGCTAACTCCACCGGTGGGCCTGAATCTATTTGTGGCAAGTGGAATCTCTGGACTCTCGCTCCAGGATACCATAAGGGCATCCATGCCCTGGTTTTTTGCTCTCTTGTTTGGACTAATCATAATCACCTATGTCCCACAGATCTCCCTGTTTTTGCCGAGATTGATCTACGGGGGATAACCTATAAAAATAAACTCATAAAAAAGGAGGGCTTGACATGGTAAAGAGGTTAGCAGTGGCAATTTGTTGTTTTTTCATGGTGCTTAGTGTGGGTTTGAGTCCCACCATGGCCCGGGTGTATGTTATCAAATTCAGCCATGTGGTGGCAGTGGACACCCCCAAAGGGGAGGCGGCCAACTATCTGAAAAAACTAGTGGAAGAGCGCACCCATGGAAAAATAAAGATGCAAGTATATCCCAATGCAGTTCTCTACGGAGACAGAGAGGCATTAGAGGCCCTAAAGATGAATGCCATCCAGATGGCATGTCCCAGCTTTTCCAAATTTACCGGTTTTGTTCCAGAACTTCAGATATTTGACCTCCCCTTTCTATTTGAAAACAGGGAGCACCTCTACAGATTCATGGACAGTGATGTGGGCAAACAACTTCTTCAGGCGGTCTCCAGGATGGGTCTGGTGGGACTTGCTTACTGGGATAATGGGTTCAAGCAACTTACCCTAAGAGACCATCCTATAAGGCTTCCAAAGGACGTGAAGGGGAAAAAATTCAGGATAATGTCCTCAAAGGTCCTGGAGGCCCAGTTTAAGGCAGTGGGGGCAAGTCCCCAGGTACTTCCGTTTTCTGAGGTATATAGTGCACTTCAGCAGGGAGTGGTGGATGGCCAGGAGAATACCATCTCCAACATCTACACCAAAAAGTTCTATGAGGTACAGAAATATATGACCATTAGTAATCACGGTTATCTGGGATATATGCTTGTGACAAATCAGATATTCTGGAATTCCCTGCCCCCGGATCTAAAAAATATCCTTAAAAAATGTGTGGATGAAGCCACAAGATACGAGAGAAAACTCGCCGCTGAATTAAACAAGGAGCAGCTTGAAAAGATAAAGGCCTCTCATAAGGTAAAGATCCACTATCTCACCCCTGCAGAGCGAAAGGTATGGAAAAAGGCCATGATGAAGATCTATCCTGAATTTTACCATGTGATAGGGAAAGACAGGATAAAAAAGGCCCTGGAAATGGCCCATGAAGATTAACTAATGGTCAGGGAGATTACAGAGGGGGAGGTGCCAGAGGGGGTACCTCCCTATTTTATCTTTAAATACAGCCAAAAGGGAGATGTGGGGCATGAAAAACTATGACATAAATTCCTTTCCCAGGGGGGTAGATCTCCTCAGAAATTCCCTTTTAAACAAGGACACTGCATTTACAGATGAGGAAAGGGAGGCCTTTGGTCTGGAAGGACTTATCCCTCCCCGGGTGTTTTCCCAGGAGATCCAGTTAATGAGGGTGATGGAGAACCTTAACAGGAAGACCTCTGATATTGAAAAGTATATATTTTTAACCGCCCTTCAGGATAGAAACGAGGCCCTATTCACCCGTGTGGTGGTGGAACACCTGGAAGAACTACTTCCCATAATCTATACCCCCACAGTGGGGAGGGCATGTGTGGAATATGCCCATATATATAGACGCCCCCGGGGATTTTATTTTGCCACAAAATATAGAGGAAAATTTAGAAAGATACTGGACAACTGGCCTCAAAAGGACATCCGCGCAATTGTGGTAACAGATGGGGAGAGGATACTGGGGCTGGGAGACCTGGGGGCAAACGGCATGGGTATCCCCGTGGGAAAACTTGCCCTCTACACAGTGTGCGGAGGCATCCATCCTGCCATGTGTCTTCCTGTGGTAATAGATGTGGGAACCAATAATGAGGAACTCTTAAAAGACCCATTATATCTGGGGATGCAACACCGCAGATGGCGAGGAGAGAAATATTATGCAATTATAGATGAATTTATGGCCGCAGTAAAAGACAAATATCCCCATGTGCTTGTCCAGTTTGAGGACTTTGGAAATGAAAACGCCTTTGTCCTTCTGGAAAGATACAGAGAGAAAATGTGCGTATTTAACGATGATATTCAGGGAACTGCTGCCGTTGCCCTGGCGGGCATATACTCTGCCCTAAAGGTGATAAAACGTCCCTTGAAGGAACAAAAATTTCTCTTCCTAGGGGCCGGGGAGGCAGGAATAGGTATTGGCAAGTTACTTGTGGAGGCCCTAAAGATTGAAGGTCTCAAAGAGGAGGAGGCAAGAGCGAGGTGCTGGTTTATGGATTCCAGGGGACTTATTGTAAAGGGTAGAGGACACCTCAACCCCCATAAGAGGGAATTTGCCCATGAACATCCCCCTATCAATGACCTTGTATCTGCCATAAGGAAGTTAAAACCCACTGCCATTATTGGGGTATGCGGTCAAAGTGGTAGCTTCAATGAAGAGGTTCTAACCCTTATGGGAAAGATAAATGAACGACCTATAGTATTTGCCCTATCCAATCCCACTGAAAAGGCAGAATGCACAGCTTATGAGGCATATCTCTATACCCAGGGACGTGCCATATTTGCCAGTGGAAGTCCCTTTCCTCCCGTAGATTTTCAAGGGAAGACATATTATCCAGGGCAGGGGAATAATGTCTATATATTCCCTGGTATTGGTCTGGCGGCAGTGAGTTTTATGATAAGCAAAATCCCTGAAATCTTTTTCCTGGAGGCCGCCAGGACCCTATCTGACCAGGTAAGAGAAGAGGACCTCAAAAAGGGGAGCGTATATCCTCCCCTTAAAAATATACGCAGGGTCTCCCTGGAGATAGCCACACGCATTTCAGAGCTGGCCTATGAGATGGGACTGTGCAGGCTACCCAGACCTGCTGACATAAGACAACACCTCAAATGCCTCATGTATGACCCACGCTACGACGTGTATGTATAGATGCTGAGTTTAAACTAAACAAGGAATCATACAGGGACAGGGGTCCATGAGCAATAGGGGCCAAGGGGACCCCTCCTCCTGTTATAACCCTCCCTCCAATCTGGAAGATGCTCATACCCTCCCCTGAAAAGTAGGCCCCTTTTAGATTTTAGACCCTGGATTAAGGGATAGGTAGTCAAACTCCCAATCTTCACTTGACTTATCAGGGGATTCCCTTAAAACTCTCTCCTGGAAAAGCCCATTTTATACAAAAGATGGTTTGATGAAGGGACCACCCCACTACCTTGGACACAGGAAAAGATTAAGGGAGAGGTTTAACAGGGACCCTGAATCCCTTTTAGACTATGAGCTACTGGAACTTCTCCTGTTTTACTGTCATCCCCGAAAGGACACCAAGCCCTTGGCAAAGGAAATGCTTCATAGGTGTGGTTCCTTAAAGGGGATATTCCTGGCCCCTGAGGAAAAGATAAAAGAGATCCCTGGGGCAGGAGAGGCAACGGCCCTTTTTTTCAAGGCCATAAGGGAGTTCTTTTCCCGCACAGAAAGAGAGGAGCTATTTTCCAGAAGGGGACTACGTTCTCCTCTAGAGGTATTTAATGCCTTTTATCCGAGGATTGGTCCAGAGAAAAAAGAGAGTTTCTGGGTGGTCCTTTTGGACACAAAAAACAGACCTATCTCCATAGAAAAGATATGTGAGGGCACAGTGGACAGGGCCACGGTATATCCCAGAGAGGTCTTTGAAAAGGCACTCACAAAAGGGGCCTGTGGCATTATCCTCCTTCACAATCACCCAGGAGGTGACCCCTCTCCATCTAGAGAGGACATCCTCCTCACCAGGGAGATAGAAAAGATAGGAGAGGCTCTTGGTATAAGGGTATTGGACCACCTTGTAATTGCCGCAGACTCCTTTGTGAGCCTGAGAGAAATGGGGGAGCTTTCACAAATATAAAAATATCCCTTGCTGAAATGGATTTTGGAATTATATAAGGTTATAGCCTTAAAAGGCAGTTTCAAGAGGAGAGAGTTAACACAAACCCTA
>Ga0256914_1000555_pt1 | contig 36836 bp, 34 predicted proteins | sample HulkmetaG_FD_191571 | JGI IMG/M metagenome (GOLD analysis project Ga0256914, IMG submission 191571) | Hydrothermal chimney microbial communities from Main Endeavour vent field at the Juan de Fuca Ridge, Pacific Ocean - Hulk | ecosystem: Environmental > Aquatic > Marine > Hydrothermal vents ... | reverse complement strand
GCACATTCTCTTCAAGCTCCTTGGGGGAATAGTTTTTGGGATAGATTTCAGCAATTATACCCGGCCACCTACCCATGTTATATGGATCAATAAGACGACCCTCTTTCAGGTATCTATCGTATACCTTTGTTCCCTTATGAGGAGAAAAAACGTTGAAGAAGGCTACATGTACCTTGTTCTTTATAAGAAAATTAAGAGTGACGTCAAAATCTTCGAGTTTATCCGTATCCCACCCAAAAATCAAATTAAACGAAAAACTGATGCCAAGCTTCCTGAGAATTTTGACTACCTCTTCAAGCCTATCGGCAGGAGTAGTCTTTTTATTCATATCCTGCAGGGTATCTTTTTTTATACTCTCTACTCCCATATTTATATGAAGCAGGCCACTCCTCTTTGCAAGTTTCATGAATTCCTTGTCCAGGCATCTGAAAGTATTCCATAGGGTAGACCAACGTATTTTCAATGGTATGAGCTTTTCCATTAGCTCCATGGTTCTTGACCTGTTACCTGCAAATGTGCTATCAGCAAAAAAAATCTGTTTTGCCCCTGTACGTTTTATCTCTTCAATAACCTCGTCTACAGGACGCATTCGATACCTTTCGCCAAGATGATACCTTTCAGCACAAAATTCGCACCTATAAGGACACCCCCTTGTAGTCTGAACAGAGTATGTTGGGAATCTGGAAAAAACCTTTGGGCTCAAAAGATCATATCTCGGGAAGGGAAGCCCTTTAAGATCGTGTAGTGTATCAGATTTGTAGATTTTCCTTTTGAGTTTGCCCGATTCTAGATCTTCTATGACTGCAGGGATCTGCCACTCTCCCTCACCAACTACCACTGCATCTGCATGTTCCAGGACCTCATCAAAATAAAATGTACAATGAGGCCCCCCTATAATAACAGGCACACCTTTCAGTCTAAAAGTATCTGCAATCTCATAGGCCCTGAAAGATGTCAAAATTGTAGAAGTAATGAACACGCAATCATATCTTTTATCAAAATCGAGTTCCTCGATCTGCTCGTCTATCAAAATGACCTGATGTCCTTTAGGAACCAATGCAGCAAGATAAGGCAAGGTCAGTGGCACGAGCGCCCTTGCCTTTGACTTATAAAGCTTCTTGCTAAAGGCCTTTTCAAAATGGGTAGGTTGCACAATGAGAATCTTCATGCAGAAAAATATGGTACAGTCAAATGATAAAGTAAAGATTTTTAAATTTTTCACTTTAATTATCAATGCAAGACGCTTAAACTTCCGCCATGTCTTCAACAAACAAGGCTTTGAGACGAAAAATAAATACCCTGCTATGGCTTTTGTTTGCTGTAAGCCTTTTATGCGTTCTTTTGTGGAAAACCAATTTTGACATTGTATTTATTGGAACAAGGGTATTCGGACCACTCACTAGACTTATGGCTATAATGGCTTTAACCCTTTTCCTTACCGCTGTAATCGAGGCAAAGGGTTGGTCGCATGTGGTTGCCTCTGTTTCCAGGCCGCTTATGAGGCTTGGCAATCTTAGTGACTGGAGCGCTACAGCCTTCACTACCGCATTTCTTTCGGGCATAGCTGCCAATACAATACTCTGGAATGCGTATAAAGAGGGGAAAATATCCAAAAGGGAGATGTTTCTTTCTGCCCTTTTAAATGTTGGGTTGCCTTCATATTTTTTACATCTGCCAGTAACATTTGCTATCATTGTTCCTCTTGTACAACAGGCAGGTGTGCTTTACATGGCCGTAACCTTTCTTGCTGCTGTCATCAGAACGGCAGTTGTAATTCTGGCGGGTCGGATACTGTTAAAAAGGCCCTCCAAGACCACCTGCCATGTAAATTCGTTGTCTGATTCGAGTTCGAAACAGAAAAGTATAATAGGGCTTTTCAAAAAATATCTAACCAAAAGACTCTCTTCCATTGCCCTGTATACAGTACCAATCTACATGTTAGTGGTACTTCTGAGGCTCTCTGGATTCTTTGAGGAACTACAACATATGACTGCCCATATCCTACAAATCAAGGCCATTCCAGTTGAAGGAATCTCAGTAGTGGTCTTCAGTATAATAGCAGAATTTACTGCAGGTGCTGCCGCAGCAGGAGCCATGCTTCAAGAAGGCATATTGACCATCAAGGAGACTGTTATTGCATTGGTTCTTGGAAATATTATAGCTACGCCAATCAGGGCCCTAAGACATCAACTGCCAAGATATCTTGGCATATACACACCAGCCACCGGACTCTCTCTCTTATTAATTGGTCAGCTCTTAAGGGTCGTAAGCGTCATTGCTGCAACAGGGATCTTTGTCGTTTTATATCCAAATTAAGGAATTTTAAGGAGAATCGAAATGGCAAACAAAAAACTCCGATTTTATATCAACTTCCTAATATTGCTGTTTACAGCCTTCTCCACTCCTTGCCATGCAAAAACAGAGCTGGACATGACATTTGATATAGAAATAAATCCCCAAGAGCAAATCGTAACGGGCATAGCAACAACAAGGTTATCGGCCCTAAAAAATCAAGGAATTTTAATCGGCCAGATAAAGATATCAAAAGTAGAAATTGCAAACGGAATTCCCCTTGATTATTCGATTAAAGATGGACAACTCTTCTGCAAAGTTAATGAAAAAAAATACCCCTGCAAAAAAATCCGTATCTATTTTACAGTACCCTTCACAGAAAATTTCAAACAGGAAAATAGGCTGATCAATAAAAACTATGTTTTCCTGACAGGTCGTTGGTGCCCTCTATTAAAAAATCTTGCTACTTACAGACTAAATATCAAAATAACCAAAGATTTCACTGCCATTTCAGAGGCAGATGAGATCGTTACAGAAGAAAGAGCTAACAAAAGACTTTACAGCTTTATCTTTAATCATCCAAGGCAATCGGTTGCACTGGCAGCAGCGCATTTTTTTGACTATGAATTTTCATATCAAGGCATCAGGCTCTCTGTACATCTTTTAAAGAAGGATCTTTATCTTGCCCAGAAAATCACCAAGACTTTGAAAACTTGGCTCCAAAGATATCAAAAGCTGATCTCTCCATATCCATTTAGACGTTTTCAAGTAGTTGAAGTTCCAGCACCAATAGGGATCAGCGTACCAACCATCACCTTTGTTGGTACACAAATAATTGGCAAGCCATTCTTCATTAAGACCTCGTTAATACATGAACTTGCACATTCCTGGTTTGGGAATTCGGTCTTTGTAAACGAAAAAGAAGGCAACTGGAGTGAAGGTCTCACCACATATTTGGCAGATTATCTTATTGCCGAAAGGGAAGGCAAGGGCACCCTTTACAGGCACGATCTACTTTCTGAGTACAAGGCCTATATTCATGGCCACAGCAACTCTTTCTCACTTTCAGGCTTCAGGTGCAGATATAACAGGATATCAAAGGCCATAGGATACAACAAAGGGGCCATGGTCTTTCATATGCTCAGGAGACTCGTTGGAGACAAAATTTTTTTTAAGGCTGTTTCCTTTCTTGTAAGGTCTTATCAATTTCATAGTGCCTCATGGCATGATATAGAAAAGATCTTCTCAAAAATTTCAAAAATAGATCTAAAAACATTCTTCCAACAGTGGCTCGAAAGAAAAGATGTACCAAGATTGAAGATTTCAGATTGCGCCTATGAGGAAAACGCTGATGGAAATTATGAAACAAGATGCATTATCAGCCAGCTAAATGCCTTACCTTATGCTCTGACAGTACCGTTACAGATATTAACAGAAAAAGGCGCCTACACATTTGAAGTAAATATAAAAGAGGCAAAAAAAGTTACGCATCTTAACACCAATTTGCCTCCTAGACTTGTTATCATAGATCCTGACTATGATATAATGAGAGATCTTGAGAAAGAAGAGTTTCCTCCCTCTCTTTCCAGGCTATTTGGTGCTGAAAAAAAATCCATAATTTTGCCTGATGAAAAGGAGTTGTTTATATATTCACCTATTATCTCTTTTTTGAAAAAAATGGGCTTTAAAACTGTTGAGAGAAAACAGTTAAAACATTCCATGCTAAAGAAAGGGGCCTTCTTGGTGCTCGGCTCTGTTGAAGGAAGGCTTGAAAGACTTACAGGCACAATAAATACCCCCGATAATGGGATGCTTGTAAAAGCAAGGGAAAACCCGCTAAATTCTAACCAAGTTGTGGTGGCAATTAGGGCATCTTCAAACCGGCAGGTCAAAAAGGCAATGAGAAAGTTACCTCATTATGGCCAGTATTCGTTTCTGAAATTCAAAGATGGTAATTTGAGTGAAAAGAGGCGGGCCCAATTTGTTCAGGGCATAAGTAATCAGGTCTGTCCCAAGCTTGCAGGTATCTTTTCAAACCAAATAAAATTTGCAAATCAAATAGCCCAGGGTCTTGAAGACTATAAAGTAGTATATCTTGGAGAAAAACACGATCAACAAGGCATTCATCAAGCCCAACTTGAGATAATTAAAAGACTTAGCAAATATGGTCCTCTGGCAGTGGGCATGGAAATGTTTCAACGCCCTTTTCAGAAAGTTATAGACAGATATCTTGCAGGTGAAATAAACGAACACCAGTTTTTAAAACAGAGTGAATATTTCAAAAGATGGGCTTTCAATTATCATTTTTACAGACCCATAGTAGAATTCTGTAAAGAAAACAACATACCAATAGTGGCACTAAACCTTCCAACAGAGATATCAAAGAAAATAGCAAGGACAGGCCTTGTCAGCTTGACTGATCGAGAATTCAAGCAACTTCCCAAACACCTGAATCTAAAAAATGAACTATATAGAAGGTATCTAAAACAGGTCTATGCAGCCCACAGGAATGGAGAGCTTCAAGACTTCCAATATTTTTTTGAGGCGCAGATCGCTTGGGACGAAACCATGGCCCATAGTATTGCCTCCTATCTTGAAAGGCATCCAGACTACAGGATGGTAATTATAGTTGGTGGAGGACATGTAGAATTTGGATATGGGATACCCTCTAGGGTAAAAAAAAGGCTCCCTTCACTTTCTCAAGCCATAGCACTTTTTAATGAATCGTCAATTGACATATCAAAAGCGGATCTGTTTCTATATGCCCCATCTTTAAGAGAGCCTTTCACACCCAAACTTGGAGTGATACTAAACGGGAAAAATAAATTAACAGTGGAAAGAGTAATACCTGGAAGCCCTGCATCGGATGCAAGGCTTCAAAAGGGTGACAGGATAACTAAAGTTGACGGTGTGCCAGTCAAAGATATATACGATCTTAAGCTAGAACTCTTTTTCAAAAAAAAGGGAGATAGGTTAACTATTCAAGTCAAAAGAAAAGACGCAAAAGGAATAACTAGGAAGATCAACCTCTTTACTGGTAAACTGAGGCCATTTAGTTGGCAACAGTCTAGAATGGGATTTCATTTAAAAAAATAGCTTAACCAAGGAGAAACCCCTCAAAAAATGCATGCAGTAACTACTGCCATCAGCGCAAACTTGATAGTCTGTATTCTCAAATTCATGGTTGGCATCATGGGAGGCAGTGCTTCAATGCTGGCCGAAGCCATTCATTCAGCTGCAGACACTGCTAATCAGGCATTGCTTTTAGTTGGGCTTAAACGCAGTAAAATAGGTCCTTCTAGGGAATACCCATTTGGACGCGGCCAAGAAAGATTCGTCTGGGGGCTCATTTCCGCCTGTGGAATATTCTTCGTTGGGGCCGGTGTGACCATCTATCACGGAATCATTAGCCTCATCCATCACCACGAACCTGAAATTAATCAGTGGACCTTTTGGGTCTTGGCCATCTCATTCGTCGCAGAAGGTTACTCATTTTTTGTGGCTATGCGCCAACGAAAAGAGGGAGATACTGCCAATTTGGCAGTACTTTTAGAAGATGGCGCCGCCATACTCAGTCTTTTACTTGCAGCTATAGCCATAATACTCACAAAACTCACTAAGCAGACTTATTGGGATTCTGCTGGTTCCATTATTGTAGGGATAATCCTTGCCATTATTGCCATAATCCTCATAAAAGAAAACCTGGAATATCTAATTGAAAAAGCCTCTCCTGAAGAATTACAGGAAGAGGTCCGCAAACAGATCGAGGCTTTCCCATTAGTTGAGGATATAAAAGATATTCGGATGATAGTCATTACACCCGAGTCCCATTATGTCAGGGCTGAAGTAGAGTTAAATGGCTACCTACTTATAAAAGAGATGGAAGATAGCTTAAGGGAAGACTTTGAAGACATACATGACTTTGGCGACTTTCTCCAGTTTTGCGCTGCCTTTGCAAACAGAGTAACGCGCACTGTAGGCGCAAAGATTGACGAAATGGAAGAAACGCTGATGAAAAAAATTACTTATTTAAAACATGTTGACATAAAACCCTCTTGATGAAATAAAAATACCAATGTTGGTTAACTATCTAGATAATCATAAATCAAGGCACTTGAATTAATGAGGGATTTGGGGGAGGGAAAATCATGGCCAAAATCATAGTACTTGATGATGTAAAAGACGCAGGCATCCTTATAAAAAGGATTTTAGAAAAAAAGGGGCACGAAGTTATTCCCTTTACCGAAGAAGAAGAAGCCATTGACTATGTAAAAAACAATAAGGTAGACCTCGCCATTCTTGATATAAAACTAAAGAAAATGACAGGAGTGGAAGTCCTTGAGGAGATGAAAAAACTGAATCCAGACATTAAAGCCATGATGCTGACAGGCTATCCTACAATCGATACGGCTAGACAGACCTTAGCTTTAGGGGCTGAAGAATATTGTGTCAAGCCTATAGATAAAACTGAACTGGAGGCCAAGGTGGACTCTGTACTCAACTCTTGATATCCCAACCCTCCTTTACTGTTATAACAGTGTGCACATTTCCCCTTGGATGAAAGTCGCCAATCACCTTTAAAGATTTTGGATTTATGGCCTTTGATAAATCAGAAAAGATACGGTTTGTAGCCTCTTCATGCGATATATAGGCCTCTCTAAAACTATTCAAATAAAGCTTTAGCGATTTTAATTCTATGATAAATTTGGCAGGAATATAACTTATTCTTATTGTTGCAAAATCAGGATAACCCGATCTCGGACAAAGACATGTAAATTCTGGAAACGATATCTCTATTAAATAATCCCTTTCAGGAGATGGATTGGGCCAGGACTCGAGCTTGGCCTCCACTATGGCTCTCTGACCGTACCTGATAGCGCCATCTTTTTCTTTCATATGCTTACCTCACTTATTAATGGACCACATTGTGGACAGGTACTATAGAGACATCTTTTTGAATAACTGGCAACATCCTATAAAGGACCTCGTAAGTATTAACATATGGATGAGCTATCCCAATGGCAAAACCATCTTTTTGGGCAATACTTACAAGCCGCTTTATCTGGTATTCAATAAGTCTCCGATCGTTAGAATGATCCAAAAAGACCGTCCTCTCACCACACGGCACACCCATCTGTTTTGCCAACTCAAAGGCTACGGTCTTTTTGGTTGTCCTACTATCAACAAAAAACAGTCCTTTGTGTTTTAAAATGGCAAGAACGTACTTCATGGCCTTTCTATTTGCAGTAAAACGCGAGCCCATATGGTTATTAACACCTATGGCTCCAGGTACTGCTTGAATGTCCTGCTCTAGGGTCTCAATCAAGGAATCTATAGTCATATTTAAAGTCAAAACCCCTGGACCTGGATTAATCGATTTGTTTTCTGGTTCCATGGGCACATGAACCAACACATCCTTTTTCATTGAATGGGCGCGCTTAGCAAGCCTCTTTGTATTTGGACCGTAGGGTAAGAAAGCAAAAGACAAAGGCGCAGGAAGATGCAGAAATTTTTCATCAATAGAATAATCATAACCCATGTCGTCAATAATTATAGCCACAAGAGGCAAGGACCTGATTTGACCTTTTGGCTTAATAGGTCTTTTATGAACAACATTGGGGGCCTTTGAAAAATTTTCAAAGGCAGGTCTTTCTATCTGCTTTACAGGAGGTGTAGGCACAACCAGGACAAGAGCCAACGGCAGGCCAACAAAAAGCAGTGCTATTACATGAAGAAAAAGGCCCTTGAATCTCTTTGATCCAGGGCCCTTGCTACTTCTGTTTGTCTTTTTTTTATTGTTCCGCCTGATAGAGGACACCTACACAGATCAACTGCTTCCTTTGACCTTTAATTCCTTATAAATATAAAAAGCCTTCAGAATCCGGAGTCCTTCTCTTAACTGGTTGTCTTTTTTTAACATCTTCTCAACATCATTCTCTACTGATTTCTTGACATGCGATTCCTTCTTGCCAGTATCCTCTCCGTCCCCTTTTAGATGCCCTTCAAGATCCTTTTCCTTAATAAAATGAAAGACATCCTTTTCTTCCTCGTTTTGGGCAGGGGGCACAAAGGGGACCTCAATATCAGGGGTGATTCCCTTGGCCTGAATAGATCTGCCACTTGGAGTATAATAACGGGCAGTAGTAAGCCTTATTGCCGCCCCCTCTTCTAATGGAATTATGGTCTGGACAGATCCCTTTCCAAAGGTCTGAGTCCCAACAATAACAGCCCGCCTGTTATCTTGAAGGGCTCCTGCTACAATCTCTGAGGCGCTTGCACTGCCTCCGTTCACCAAAACGACCAAAGGATAGTTATGATGAACACGGTTCGGCTTTGCGTAAAAACGCATTTTGGAATCTTCAAGACGGCCGTCAGTGTATACAATTAGCCCAGATTCAAGAAATTCATCACTTACCGCAACAGCCTGATCTAACAGGCCGCCTGGATTATTTCTAAGATCAATAATGAGCCCTTTTAGGCCCTTCTTGCCTTCTAGATCCTTTAAAGCCCTTCTAAGTTCTCTCTCTGTTTTAGACTGAAAATTTGTTATACGCACATAACCGTAACCACTTTCAAGCATCTTGGATCGCACACTTTTTATAGGTATTACATCTCGCACAAGCTTTACGTCTTTAAGCTTGTTCCAGCCACTTCTATAGATGGAAATGGTAACTGTCGTACCTTTAGGCCCTCTCAGCAATTTGACAGCCTGTATAAGAGTCATGTTCTTGGTGCTTTTCCCATTGATTTTTAAAATCTTGTCATTGGCCTGAATCCCAGCCTTAAATGCCGGCGTACCCTCTATAGGAGAAACAACTGTCAATACCCCGTCTTTTATAGTTATCTCTATCCCAATCCCTGTAAACTTGCCTTTGGTTTCAACCTGTAACTCTTTGAAATCTTCGGGCTTCATAAAGGCCGAATGCGGATCTAAGGAACTGAGCATACCCTGAATGGCTCCATAAATGAGCTTCTTGGGTTTTACTGGTTCTACATAATCTCTTTCCACAAGATCAAGGACCTGAGAAAACAGCTTCAGTTGATGATAGGTAGTGTTATCATCGTCCTCTGCCACAGCCAAGTTCCCTGGATTGAGATATATAGTCAGTGCCATCATGCCTACAACAACTAGGCCAAAAAGAAGATAAAGAATAATATTTGCACGCTCTAGTTTCATTTTCAGCTCCCTCATGGCTTGGGTGACCAATGATCTTCAGAAATTATAAAACCGCCTTACTATTACTCTATCTTCTCACTATTTCAATACCTCTAAGATCAAACCAGTAAGGTGCAGTAAGCTGCCTGCCATTGTGTCTAATTTCGATATAAATGCCCTCAGGAACCCAAGGACCGCCCCCGGAAAGCCCTATCACCTCTCCTTCCGCAACCTCTTGTCCTACCTTTTTCTTGAAACTCTGTCCTTGGGCAATAAGACTCATGTATCCATGACCATGATCCACAATGAAAACCCTCCCATAACCAGGAAGTGAATCATTAAAGACTACTGTTCCATCAAAAATGGCCCTGATCTCCGTCCCCCAAGGACACTCTACAGCCATACCTTTTGAATGCTTTTTAGACTTGAATATAACAGCCTTACCAGGGGCTGGCAGGTTTAATTTCCCCTTCTGGCAACGAAACTCAAACTGGCTCTCTTTAGTAACCGGCTCTGCCGCCTTAGCAGCGGCCTTGGCCTTAAGGGTCAGCTCCTCAACAACTTGACTTAGCCGCCTTTTAGCCCTTTGCAGCTGGGCAATCATGCGCCTGTACCTTTTGCTCTTTTTCTTAAGAGAGTCTAGATAACGCTCCTTATCTGCCTTTCTCTTTTCAAGAAGGGAAGCCTCCTTTGCCAGCCTTTCAGACACGGCCTTAAGAAGTATTTGCCTGTCTTTCAGTTCCTTTTCCTTTTGAATCAGTTCCTTCAACAAGGCAACATACTCTTTACGCCTTGCCTGATCCTCGTTCACGATCATCTTTAAGTATTCCTGACGTGCCAAAAGATTGGGCAAAGAGTCTGCTGCAAAAAGCACATTTAACACCCCAATTTCTCCCATCTGCCTAAAGGCATTGAGCCTTGTCTCTATATTGGTTTTGAGCTCGTCAGCCCTAGATCTCATGGACTCGAGCTCTCTCCTTGTCTTGTCTAACTGGAGCTCTGCCTTTGTCCAATCCCTTTTGGCCTGCTGGAGACTTTGCCACTGCAGACTTATTTTCCTATCGAGTTCCTGTATATCCGACAGCACATCTTTTTGCTCCTTTTCTATTCGTCTCTTTATCCTCTTTTTTCTCTTTATGGATCTTTCTATAGATAAGAGTTTTTTCTGACGAACAGAAAGCTCATCCTGTATGATATCAGTACCGGCCTGCGACATAGCGCCTACGGACACGGCAAGAAAAACAACTATAAACAGCATAATGAAAGGAAGCCTCATCACAACTTCAAAAACCTCCTAAGGGCCATGGCCGTACCTGCCATGCAAAAAATTCCACTTATCAACACCACGACTGCCATATAAGGAAGGGGGAGAAACTGAAGACTAAGGCTTCTGATAAGTCCAGTCTGGCCAATAATGTTAATGACGTATTCGTAACAAAAAAGGCCAACAACCAAAGCGGCAAGGGAGCCTGACACCCCCTGAAAGAAAGAGGCCAATAGGAAGGGACCCTGTATAAAGCCGTTTGTGGCTCCAACAAGTCTCATTATTTCAATTTCATCCTGTCTGGCATAGACTGTGAGTTTGATAGTATTTGAGACCACAAAGGCTGCCGTAACTAGAAGCAGTACAGCACTTGCCATAACAGCGGCTCTGACTGCTTCTGAAAATGATTCCAGCCTGTCCACCCACTCCTTGCCATACTGCACCTTTTGGACCTCTGGCCATGTAGAAAGTGTGGAGGCAATGCTCCTCACCCTGCCTGGATTATATACGGCCCGATTAATCTGTATTTCAAAGGATGGAGGCAGAAAAAGTGGATCCACTCCTTCAAGGATCTCCTTTTCATCCTTGAAATAGCCTTCCAGCCTTTTAAAGGCCTCCTCAGATGAAACAAACTTTACATTTTCAATGCCATCCATGGAGACAATCTTTTGATAAAGAGAAGGAATCTTTTCCTGAGCGAGATCCTTTTTCAGATAGACTACTATTGCTAACTCCTTACCAAACCTGTCAGCCACCCTCTGGAGATTTATTGAAAAAACGCTGAAAAAAACGAATACCAAACAGGTCAGAGCCACTACAATAGTGGTCATAACATGGGTTACAAGGTTCTGTCTTATATCCCTTAGGGCCCTTTTAAAAATAATTCCTAATGGCATCTCAAACTTCCTCTATCTTACCATTTCTTAGTTGCAATACTCGTCTGTAGGTGTTTTGGAACAAGGCGTCATCATGGGTTGCAAATATTATGGTTGCACCCCGTGCATTTAGTTCCTCCATAAGCGCAACCACTTCCATGGTGCGTTTTCGATCAAGATTCCCAGTGGGCTCATCAGCAAGAATTATTGGAGGCCTATTTACAACGGCCCTTGCTATTGCAACTCTCTGTTGCTCACCCCCGGAAAGCTGCACAACCTTCCTATGAAGTTTATCTGCCAGCCCAACACCCTCAATGACCTGTTTCACCCTTGTTGCAAGTTGACTCTTTTTTAAACCAAGGACTTCCAAGGAAAGGGCAACATTTTCAAATACCGACTTATTGTATAACAACTTGAAATCCTGAAAAATCACTCCCACCTTTCGTCTGAGTAGAGGAATTTGAGATCTTGACAGGCTTGAAAGATCAACGCCATCTATAATTATGGACCCTTTGGTGGGCTCTTCAGCCTTATAAAGCATTCTGAGAAGCGTTGATTTCCCTGCACCACTTGGGCCTGTCAAAAAAACAAACTCTCCCTTTTGAATAGAGAGATCTGCCCCTTCCAGAGTAACGATGTCTTGGGTGTATTTCTTTTGAACCTTTCTCAGCTCTATAACCGCTTGATCACTCGAAATCATGACCACCTCTTTATTTTCATATTTTCTGCCATCTTGCCGATAGAATGAATGATCGGTTAAGCCCAAATACTGGACCCTATATCTCTGGACAAACTTAGATATGCAAATCAAGAGCCATCTTGGGAGGTTTTTGTAAAATATGGCAAAAATAGATGCCTTCTTTAAACTTCTTCATGAACAGGGAGGATCGGATCTCCACATGGTTGCCGGATCTCCTCCGATTATAAGGATCAGGGGCGACATACAAAGGGTTAAATACAAAACCCTTGAAAATGATGAACTTAAAGCCATGCTCTATGAGATCGCTCCAGAAGAGAAGATAAAACATTTTGAAGAGACAGGTGATGTAGACTTTGGCTATGAAATTCCAGGCTTAGCTAGGTATCGTGCCAACTACTTCATGCAGAAAAATGGCGTGGGAGCCGTATTCAGGGAAATCCCAAGCAAAATAATGACTGCAGAGCAACTTGGCCTTCCAGAAGTCATGACAAAACTGGCAATGCTTCCAAGAGGACTCGTTCTGGTTACAGGTCCAACTGGAAGCGGTAAGTCCACAACTCTTGCAGCTATTTTAGATCATGCAAATCGCAACAGAAAAGATCATATCATCACTGTTGAAGACCCTATAGAATTTGTACACGAGCACAAGGGTTGTTTAGTAAATCACAGGGAAGTGGGCACCCATACAAAATCTTTCAGTGCTGCGCTAAGAGGTGCTCTTCGTGAAGATCCTGACATTATACTGGTCGGTGAAATGAGGGACTTAGAAACCATCTCTCTTGCCATTGAAGCGGCCATGACCGGGCACCTGGTCATGGGGACTCTGCACACCATAAGTGCGGCTAAAACCGTAGATAGAATCATTGAAATCTTTCCCACCCATCAGCAACCTCAGGTAAGGGCTACTTTGGCAGACGCATTGAGGGCCGTTATATCCCAAACAATGTTTAAGAGAATCGACATTCCAGGTAGATGCGTGGCCTTTGAGATACTTATCGCCACTCCTGCAGTAAGAAATCTCATAAGGGAAGGCAAAACTTATCAGATACCTTCTTCAATGCAAACAGGGAAAAAATATGGAATGCAGACCCTTGACGATGCCATAATGGATCTTTTGCAAAAGGGCTGGATCGATCCAGATGAAGCCTATGCCAAATGTGTCGAGAAATCAAAATTCAAACCCTATGCCAGGAGTGCACCGGCAGATTTCACAGAGGTAGGATAAAATGAGAAGGGCAGAATTGAACCAGATATTACAAGAAATGCTCACCAGCCATCCTAGAATCTCTGACCTGAATTTTACAGTAGGTAGACCATGTCAGGTGGCTGCAGACGGGAAACTTCACAAGGCAGACCCTGTACTTAAGACCGGCAATCTCGTTCCTTATCAGACCGAACAACTGGCGCTTGCGCTTATAGATAACAACCGTAGGTTATTGGCCGATCTGTTTAAACATGGCTCTTGCGACTTTTCATACAGCTTAGACGACGGTCCACGTTTTCGTGTCAACGTCTTTTCCCAAAAGGGTACCTACAGCATTGTAATGAGAAGACTTGAAAACAAGGTACCAACGATTGAAGAACTTGGATTGCCAGAGTGTTTTAAAAAAATGGCCCGCGAAAAAAACGGGATAATACTGTTTACTGGAGCAACGGGAACAGGTAAAACCACATCCCTTGCTGCAATTTTGAACGAAATAAACACCATAGAATCAGCACATGTAATTACCCTGGAAGATCCGGTAGAATATGTCCATCACTCTCAAAAGGCCACCTTTAACCAAAGGGAATTAGGACAAGATTTTGACACCTTTGCCAACGGTTTACGGGCAGCACTAAGACAGGCACCCCATGTAATTCTGGTTGGTGAAATCAGGGATAGAGAAACTATTGAAATTGCCCTCAACGCCTCTGAAACAGGACACCTGGTCTTCAGCACCCTTCATACAGTGAGCGCAGGTCATACCATAAACCGCATCCTTGGCATGTTTACTACTGAAGAGGAAAGGCAGGTTAGATTCAGGTTGGCTGATTCTCTTAGATGGATTGTTGGTCAAAGGCTTTTGCCTAAAAAACAGGGAGGAAGAATTGCTGTATTTGAAATAATGCAAAACAACATCCGCGTGAAAGACTCCATTATCAACGGAGAACGTGAAGGAAAAAGCTTTTATGAAATAATAGAAGCTGGGAAGGCCTATGACATGCACACATTCGACCAACACATTGTTGAAATATTTGAGCAAGGGCTGATAGATGAGGAGACAGCTTTTGCCTATGCCAGTAACAGGGCCAAGGTACGTCAAGGAATTGACAAAATCAAGGCGGCCCGCGGTGAAGAGACCTCTGATATAGGCAGCTTGGAAATAGCCGAAGATTATCATGTAAGACAGTTTTAGGAGCAGGATATGGAAATTAGATGCCACAAGTGCCAAAAAATTTACAATATAGATGAAGCAAAAATTCCAGAAAAAGGAAAAGTCTTTGTCAAGTGCTCCTCATGTCAAGAAAAAATAGAGGTTAGCAGACAGATCAAGAATAAATCTTACAGCAACAGCCCTCCTATTAAAGAACACGAACCTCCCATTGAGTATTTTGATCCAGATGCCAAAACAGCCCTCATATATTGTCAGGAGATACAGGCAAGGCTAGAGATGGGTAAAAAACTTGCTGAACTTGGATTCGAGACAAGGGAAATCAAAAACGATGCAGATATCAGACATCACTTCAGATACAATATCTTTGATATGATAATTCTATATCAACATGGTCCTGACCCAGATACAAACATCAAATCCATACTTGATTATATAAACCATATGCCTTCTCACGTGAGAAGAAGCACTTTAGTAATATATATACACTTGAGCGGAAACCGTTACGATCTATACGATGCCTTTTCTAGAGGAGTAGATGCCACCCTTAGCCCTATGGATATAAGTCAATTTTCAGACATTGTACCTGCGATAATAGACCATAAAAAACAAAACTATAAAGTCTTTTTCGACTGTTTATCCAGGATTGAAGAATCCGTGATCTAATCTGCCTTGCCGCCTCATAGGTCTTATCTAGGAGGATCCACTACTACATATACAATATTTGGCCCATCATAGGCAGCTTGGTAGTAGGTTCCTCCACAATGATAGTATGTCAAGCCATTAATCACCAAGGATGTACAGCCAGAAGGCAATGAAGCAAAAGTTGCACCAATGGCAACGGCTGCAGCTGGCGCTCCATAAACCACTGCAGCAGGTGCTCTATAATAGGAATGACGCCTGACTACACGTCTAGCGGTTCTTCTTGCAGTCCGCCGGGCAATACGACGACCTACACCGTAATAGGCGTAAGCCTTTCCAGAAGACAACGACATTACATGACGGGTGTTGTTATGTTGAACAACAGGCAAAGTCAAAATAAAGCAACCCGTTATTATTACAAAGAGAATAAGTCTCATTTTCTTTGCTCCTTGATATGTTTTTTAAGCCTTTCAATCTGTGAAGGCGTCAAAAAGGCAACTCTTTTGGCATCTTTTGGGGGTTTAAATATAAAGATGGGCCCTGGAATAGGTGTCTTTGAATCAAAATCCAATATGGTCATAGAATACTCAGGAGCGCCTGTAACCCACTTGGTGGTGATAACATATTTCCTTGGTATAGGACAGGGACCATCCTCTACCCACAACTGCCAATCGACCTCGCTGCCACGATAGGCTAGATGGTGACACATAATTCCATTAACCTTGTTTTTACCAATATACATGCCTGATTCAACATCCCCCATAAGTCCTCCATAGACATCTGTATAGAAAAGATCACTGCCCGGTGCAGTCAAATGTAGTTGTGAAATGGCATAATCAAACATGCTGTCCAAGGTTGGCGGAACTTGTGCAATTGCATACAACCTCTTTTTTCTGCCAAAGATCGTAAGAGTCTTACCATTGTAAAATATTTCTTGGTCTCTTATCATGCCTGTACGATGTACATACAAACGGTTTGGACGCTGCAAATATACAGAAACCTGATTCAGGTAGGTGAGTTTTTGGCCTGTATCAAGTACAGTTTCGTAGGCGGTTTCGGCCCTAATAATAAAGTGGTCGAGTCCTTTCAAATACTCGCTCATCTGTCTAAGAATCTTGTCTGCCATTGGATCTATGTCAGAATTTTCACTGTACGAGATAGATGGTAATAATAAATAAAATACAAAAAAAACACAGAACAAACGGCCAGCTTTGAGACTAATGTTCATCTCCGATGCTCCTATTTTTGACTTTAAACAGAGTCCTCTGTAAAAAACGACCCTTCATTACGATTACAGCATAACAGATGACTTATATCAAGGTAAAAAAACTTCTAAGCAGTTATGTTCTTAAAAAAAACAATTCAGATCATATGACGAAAGATAAGCTTTCCTTAGCCAGACAAATCATACAAACACTTTATCTGCTTTTTAGCCTGTATATTGGATTTAAGTTCTATCTATTTTGCAAATGGGCGACCGATTCGGGCAACTTTTATGAAAGGCCACCATCAGTTGAGGGTTTTCTACCGATAAGTGCACTTGTTGGATTACGAAACCTCCAACTAACAGGGCTTTGGGACTGGATACATCCTGCAGGGCTAACCATATTTTTAGCCATATTATTTTCTTCTTTTTTCTTCAGAAAGGGCTTTTGTGGCTGGATCTGTCCTATTGGCACAGTTTCTAACATTATCGATAGCCTTTCAGAAAAAACAGAACTCCGGCTCCCCATGCCGAGCTGGCTAGATACAATCCTTCTTGGTTGCAAGTACCTTTTGCTTATCTTTTTTCTTTATTTTGTACTTTGGGAAATGGATAAAGCACAAATAATCGGATTTATGATATCTCCCTATAATGTTGGAGCAGATGCAATAATGCTCAATTTCTTTCTCCATCCTTCAAACATTACCATTTTCAGCATAGGCCTTATTGTTGTTTTGTCTATATTATTTAAGGGTTTTTGGTGTAGATACCTTTGTCCTTATGGAGCCCTCACGGGACTACTGGCATCTGTTGGCCCAATCCTAATCAGGAGAGAGAAAGACAAATGTTTGGGTTGTCAAAAATGTCATGAAGCCTGTCCAATGTCTATTCAGGTAGCAAACAAAAACACTATACGTGTACCCGAGTGCATTGGTTGCCTAGAGTGTATTTCAGCTTGTCCAGAACAGAATTGCCTAAACGTCTCTTCTTTTTTTGGTCTCAAATTGTGGCCTTGGGTAATACCTGCAGGTAGCATTACGACCCTTCTCATTTTTTGGATGATCGCCAAAATAACAGGGCATTGGCACAGTCAAATAGCTCTTGCAGTTCTAAAACAGGTATATAATGTACTTGGGCTTAAATTTTGATATCCTTCCTCATTTAAATCAAAACCAGCGAATCGATTCCAAGATCGCCTAACCCCGCTAAAAAATACTGGTCCTGCCTGAAACTCACCATATGCGGATGTTTTTGAGAAAGCTTGACTAAAAATTAGTGAGGCACCTGTAGTATAATAGGTGCCCCATTTTGAATCCCAATCTGGAAGGCGTTTATGAAAGGTCTTTACTGTCCCAGTAATGCCTTGGTAGTAAAGGACAATATCTCATTCGGATAACATCCAAGAACGATGACTCCAGCAAGAGCAATTGCCAGAACTGCAGACAAGGCTCCAGATGGTGCCAATTGCAGCTCTCTTTCTGGCTCGTACATATACATAAGCATTATGACCCTTAAATAGAAATAGGCAGATATGGCACTGAAGAGCACTGCGAAGATGACTATCCATGTATAACCTGCATGTAGGGCTGCCATAAACAGATTAAACTTGCCAATAAAACCAGCAGTTGGAGGGATGCCAGTTAGAGAAAACATAAAAACCAGCATAAGTCCTGCTGCAACTGGATGAGACTTGGCAAGACCCTTGTAGTCATCCAAGGCCTCTCCGACAATACCTTTATATTGAAGAAGGATTATTATGGCAAAGGCACCCATATTCATAAACAGATAAATGAATAAATAATTCATAGTAGCTGAGGCCCCTTCGGACGTACCTGGCAAAAAGCCAATCAGTGCATATCCGGCATGTGCAATAGATGAATAGGCAAGCATCCTTTTGATAGATGTCTGACACAATGCAGTGATATTACCAATAGCCATGGTCAGAAAGGCCATTATTATCAGGGCTGTCATCCATTCCGGGTGGGCATTTGGGAATGCCTGCAACAGTATTCGGCCCATTGCTGCAAATCCTGCTGCCTTTGGCCCTACAGACATAAAGGCAGTAACAGGTGTGATAGCACCTTCATAGGCATCTGGTGTCCACATATGAAATGGTGCCGCAGCTACCTTAAAACAAAAGGCTATAACTACAAGACCCAACCCCATCATAAAGGCAGGATTTGATGTCAAATCGCCGTTAGCCATGGCCTTTGAAATTGCATTCATATCCGTTGTGCCTGTTGTGCCATAAATATAAGACATGCCAAATAACAAAAGACACGATGCAAAAGCACCGAGCAACAGATACTTTACGGCAGCTTCAGATGCCCTGGGATCGCTTTTTAGAATTCCAACAAGGCAATAAACGCTCAATGCCATAAGCTCAAGCCCCAGATACAGGACTATGAGATCGGTGGCAGAAGACATTATCATCATGCCAACGCAGGAAAATATCATGAGGCTATAGTACTCACCGACTCTTTGGACCCCCATGATATCTAGGTGGCGTAGAGACATTAACACTGCCAACATTAGTCCAAGAAGGCATATTATTTTAAAAAAGGCACTGAAACCATCCACAGTATACATTCCATTGAATGAAATACCATGGGCCTTAGTAACCATTAGCACTACTGCTGCCGTTCCTGCCATTGCCACTATAGGCACAACGTAACGCTGCTCCTTCCAGATAATATCTGCAAGCAGCACAGCACATCCAATTACGGCAAGGAATATCTCTGGTCCCAAGGGTGCAATGATAGGAAGTGAAAATCCTGTAACCATGTCTCTACTAGCCTCCTATAAAACGAAGTGCACACTCAACAATGGCACTGGTATCTGCCTGTACACTTCCAGTTGAAGCGTTAACCTGTTGTAAAAGATGGGCAACCGATGCATGCATATAGCTTAAAAATACATTCGGATATATTCCTATCCAGAAGATAAGAACTAGCATCGGGAGCAAAGTAACCAGTTCCCTGCTATTGAGATCCCGTAATCCCAAAGAGACCATCTTGGGATTTTTCTCCATAAAGAAAACCCTCTGATACAGCCACAACATGTAGCCAGCCCCAATAATGATTCCTGTAGCAGCCAAGAAACCTGCCCATGTACGAGATGCAAATCCACCCAAAATTATAAGAAACTCTCCGATAAATCCATTAAGCCCAGGCAAGCCTATGGCTGCTAGGGTGAACACCATAAACATACCTGCAAAAACCGGTGTAATTGAAGCCAATCCGCCATAATCTGCAATTTCCCTGGTATGGGTCTGTTCATAAATGATACCTACAGATAGGAAGAGGGCTCCAGTGACTACTCCATGATTAACCATCTGAAGTATTGCCCCTTCCAACCCCTGATAGTTGAGCGCAAACATACCCAAGGTAACAAAACCCATGTGGCTGACAGAGCTATAGGCAATGAGTCTTTTCATATCATCTTGGCCAAGGCAAATTACAGCTCCATATATTATTGCAATTATGGAGAGGACGAGCATTGGTCCTGCCATGGCCTGGGTAGCTTGGGGAAACATCGGCATAGAGAATCTCAAGAATCCGTATGCCCCCATTTTGATCAATATTCCAGCAAGGATAACAGAGCCAGCAGCTGGCGCCTCGGTATGGGCATCTGGCAACCATGTATGTACCGGCCACATTGGAACCTTTACTGCAAAGGCAGCGAAAAACGCCCAAAATAGTATCATTTGTAACTTGAGTGGATAGGCCTGTGATGACAGTTGCAAGATATCAAAGGTGTGTCCTCCCTTAAAATACAAGGTGATTATGCCAACAAGCATAAGAACACTGCCTACCAAGGTGTAGAGAAAGAATTTGATAGCTGCGTATAGCCTCCCAGGACCTCCCCATACACCTATAATAAGATACATGGGGATAAGCATGGCCTCCCAAAAGATGTAAAAGAGAAAGAAATCCAGGGAACAAAATACCCCGATCATGGCCCCTTCTAGAAATAACAAGGCGGCAAAAAACTCTTTTACTTTATCTGTTATAGCTGTCCATGACACGAGTATACAAAGTATGGTTATCAAAGTGGACAGCAACACAAACAAAATGCTTATTCCGTCTATCCCGAGATAATAATTAACATTCCATGCTGGTATCCAGCTGTGCTTTTCCACGAACTGCATCAGATGCGATGTCTTATCGAATTGAAACCATAGAGGCATGGAGAGCAAAAACTCCACTATGGAAATCAAAAGCGCCATGCGCCTGACATCGCCTTCGTTTGAGCGTGGAATGAACAGCAGTGCCACAGCCCCAATTATTGGCAAAAAAATCAGGGAACTAAGTATAGGAAATCCGTAATCCATAATTTGCTATTCCTCCCCTTGGTTACATGAATATCCAAAGAAGAATGAAGGCACCAACAGCCATAACACCGCCATAGTGCTGAACTCTTCCATTTTGGAGTTTGGCAAGTACCGTACTGAACTTGCCTATTAGACCAGGTATACCGTTGACAACTCCCTCAATGATCTTCCCATCAGTAATGCCTCTCAGGACCTTGCGGCCACAGTTAATGGTAGGCTCCACTATTGTGGCATTATAAAACTCGTCAACATAGTATTTATTGAACAGTATATCGTAGAGCTTAGGATGTTTCCTTACAAGCTCTACCGGTATTTGTGGCTTGACCATATACATTACATAAGCCAGATATATCCCTGTAATTCCGGCAGCTACCGAGATAGTCATAAGTGTCCATTCAGTAAAGTGACTAAGATGCGCCTCTGGATGACCTACTGCAGGCGCAAGAAAATGTGCCCAGCCATTTTCTCCTCCCAAGACTTCTGGTACACCCACCCAGCCTGCAGCCAGCGCACCCAAGGCCAGGAAGGTGAGTGGTATGGTCATGGAAAGAGGAGATTCATGCAGATGCTTCTTCTGCTCCTCGGTCCCCCTAAACTCCCCGTGAAAGGTGAGAAATATAAGTCTGAAAGAATAAAAAGCCGTCATACCAGCCACTACTGTTCCAACAAACCATGCGAACTTCCCTGCTCCTACAGGTGAAGCAAAGGCCATGGCAAGAATTTCGTCTTTACTGAAAAAGCCCGCAAAAGGTGGGATACCCGAAATGGAAAGAGAAGCAATCAGAAATGTGAAGTAGGTAACAGGCAGATATTTCTTGAGACCTCCCATCTTACGTATGTCTTGTTCATCACTCATGGCATGGATAACGCTACCGGCCCCTAGAAAGAGCAAGGCCTTAAAGTAGGCATGAGTGTAAAGATGAAATATACCTGCGCCGTACGCCCCTACCCCACAACCTATGAACATATAGGCCAGCTGGCTTACGGTTGAATAGGCAATAACCCGTTTTATATCTACCTGAACAAGGGCTATGGTAGCAGCGAAGAAGCATGTCAGGGCACCAACGATGGTCACCAAATTCATTGCTGCAGGAGAGAGACTGAAAATGGGATTGCACCTGGCGACCAGGAAAACGCCTGCAGTAACCATAGTTGCAGCATGTATAAGTGCACTGACAGGTGTTGGGCCTTCCATGGCATCTGGTAACCACACATGCAAAGGGATCTGGGCAGATTTTCCTACAGCACCACAAAACAACAGTATTGCCATAAGTGAAATCACATCAAAATTGATTCCAAGAAAGTTAAAACTTTGCCCAACGGCTTGATGAACATTGGCAAATACCGTGTCATAATGCACGGAACCGAACACAAGAAATACTACTATGATGCCAAGTCCAAACCCAAAATCTCCAAATCTGTTTACTATAAATGCCTTTTTACCTGCATCAGATGCAGACTTTTTATGATACCAAAAACCAATCAGTAAATAAGATGAAAGTCCAACAGCTTCCCAACCAAAATAAAGCTGCAGAAAATTATTTCCAAGAACAAGCATCAGCATGGAAAAGGTGAACAGACTCAGATATGAAAAAAACCTAGCGTAGCCCGGATCGTCATGCATATAACCAACCGAATATATATGCACCAAGCTACTAATAGACGTAACTACTATAAGCATAACCGCCGTAAGCTCATCAAGCAAAAAACCGACAGAGGCCTTAAACTTTGCCGATGCAAACCAGGTATATAAGTCTGCGTTTATATGTGTACCGTGCAAAACTTGATCAAAAGCATAGCAGGCACATAGAAAAGATATAAGCACCGCTATGATTGGAGGCCAATGGGCTCGATCTTTCAATTTTTTTGCAAACAGGAGTGTAAATATGAACGAAGCCAAAGGCAAAAACGGAATTAATAACAAATATATGGGCATGTTCATCTCTCCCTATCCTTTCAGAGTGGTAATGTCTTCGGTATAGACTGAACGATAATTACGAAACAGTGTTACTACTATTCCTAATCCGATAGCTGCTTCAGCTGCAGCCACTGCTATGATAAAAAATACTAATACCTGTCCCCTAAGATCCTCCATATAGTGACTCATAGCAGCAAGATTGAGATTCACAGAATTTAGCATGAGCTCGATTGACAACAGCATCATTATGATGTTCCGCCTGGTAAGAAATCCAAATACCCCGATGCAGAACAAAAGTGCTGATACAGTTAGATACCAGCTTAGATGGACCATTTTTTGCCCCCCTATTTTTCCCTTTTTGCCATAGCCAGTCCGCCAATAACAGCCACTAGCAAAATTATTCCAGCTATTTCAAATGGAAGAATGTAGGTTGTGTATATTGCTTCTCCCATTGCCTTGGTATGGGTTATCTGTTGGATCTTCTCAATAGTGTACTGCCCATGAGGTCCGAGAGAAAAGTTTATGACTCCTCTCAGAAACGTCAGAAACAAGACAACTGCCCCAACAATACCCAGCCATTTTCCCTTACTGATAAATGGACTTATCTTTACCTCTTCTCTTAAATTGACCAGAAACAGAACAAAGAGATAGAGCACGAGGATCGCACCAGCGTAAACTATGACCTGGACAGCTGCCAAAAACTCTGCATTCAAGAGCAGGTAGAGCCCTGCCATATGAAAGAAAAGAACCAGCATAAGGAGCACACTATGTACTGGATTCTTTGCAGTCACTATCCTCAAACCCAGACCAATGACTACTAAGGCAAAGTAAAAAAATAACAGTTGAACCATTTATCCCTCCTAATTAGAAGCGGCTTCCTTAGCCGATACGGCCTTCCCATCTTTCCATATCACCTGGCCCTCATAAGTCCATTCATCCGGCACACTTATCCTCTTTCCAGCAGGCAACTCTCCAACAGGCAGTCCTCTGGGTCGAAGAAAAGGATTTAGATACTTGTCAGGTTCTATTTTGTTCTTTTCAAGGAACTCGTCCCAATTATTGAGTAACCTTTCCATATCAAAATGAAAGGGCTGCCTAGTATAATCCGAATACTCGTAATCCTCGGTAAGCACCACTGCATTAACAGGACAAACCTCTTCACAATATCCGCAAAAAATGCACCTTAGGGCGTTAATCTCGTAGGACTCTACCTTTCTGGCCCTGGTTTTCTTATCCACAGAGTAACGTATAGAAATGCACCTGGCCGGACACACGCTTACACACCTCATACAAGCAACACACCTTGCCTGCTTGGTCTCAGGATCTCTAATCAGGGCATGTTTGCCCCGAAAACCAGGGAAAAGCTCTTTTCTCTCCTTTGGATACTGAATGGTAACAGACCTGGAGAAAAGTCTCCTCAAAGTGAGCCACAAGCCCTTTAGAATCTCGAGCAGAAATATCTGTTCGGCTAACTTCTTTTTGGTATCGTATTTAATTCTCATATCAACCTGCCTAAACTAACCAAAAATGGATTTGATAGTCCCTGTCAGCACTATATTGAACAGGGCCAATGGAATAAGGACCTTCCATCCCAAGGCCATAAGTTGGTCATACCTATACCGTGGCAACGTTGCCCTTACCCAATAGTAAAGAAAGATGAAAAAATAGACCTTGAGAAGGAACCAGAAAAAAGGTATGCCCGGCACATCAAAAGGACCGCTCCAACCTCCCAGAAAACATGTCACTGCCAAGCAGGACATGACTATCATTCCTATGTATTCGGCCATGAAAAAGAGTGCGAAACGCATCCCACTGTATTCTGTACAGTATCCAGCAACCAGCTCAGACTCTGCCTCCGGCAGGTCAAACGGCGTTCTGTTGGTCTCCGCAAACATAGCCACAACAAAGACAAAAAAACCAATAACCTGAGGAATCAAATATATCTTGTAAGGGCTGTTCATCTGGGCATGAACTATGTCTGTGAGATTGAGAGAACCAGAAAGCATCATGACCCCGACAAGGCTCAATCCCATAGCTATTTCATAGCTTATGACCTGTGCGGATGAACGAAGACCACCAAGAAATGAATATTTCGAATTGGCAGACCAACCGGCCAGAACCACACCGTAAGAAGCCAACGAACTCATGGCGAAGATATAAAGCAGCCCTATATTAATGTTGGCAATGGCAAAACCTTCAAAAAAAGGAAGAACAGCCACAGCACTAAGGGCTGAAATTAAGCAGATAAGGGGTGCGGCATAAAAGACCTTTTTATCTGCCTCGGTTGGAATTATATCTTCTTTGAAAAACAGCTTTAGACCATCTGCTATTGGTTGAAGTATACCGTGCGGCCCAACCCTCATAGGCCCCATGCGGACCTGCATATGGCCTATAACCTTGCGTTCAAAATAGGTGGCATACATAACGTGGAGCATCACCACCGCAAAGACAATCACGATTTTAATGAGGATCCATAATAGTTCCATTTATCCCCCAATCCTTATCTGTCACACTCTCCCAGAACTACGTCTACACTACCAATTATTGCTATGACATCAGCGACCATTTGGCCCTTGCAAAGAAAAGATAAGGCCCCTATGTGAATATATGATGGTGACCTTATATGCATCCTGTAAGGCACCCCCTTTCCGTCACTGACAAAGTAAAACCCCAGCTCTCCTTTCGGCACTTCTGCAGCAACATACACATCGCCTTCAATGTACCGTTCGTTATCCTGCATCAGCTTTATGATCCCTGAAGAGAAGGTCGCATCCGCCACAACCTTTTTCTGAGCACCGTATGGCATAACAAGATCCGGAGCATCTGCAGCGCGAATTGGACCTGTTGGCAAGGCCTCTATGCACTGTCTAATAATTGAATTAGATTGATGCATCTCTTCCATGCGACAACGGTACCTGTCGTATACATCACCTTTGGAGCCTATTGGCACCTCAAATTCCACATAGGGATATGCATCGTAAGGCATATGCTTACGCACATCGTAATCAACGCCAGAGCCTCTTAATGTCGGGCCGGTAAGCCCAAGGCTTACTGCATCCTCAGCCGACACGACCCCAACATTCTGAGTACGCTTAAGCCATATCCTGTTTTTATCAATCAGGGTTTCGTACTCTTTTATCTTTGAAGGAAAATCTTCCGTAAAAGCATAAAGACTTTCTAAAAAATGGCCCGTTACATCCTGCCTCACTCCACCTATACAGGTATAGCTAGTAGTAAGGCGTGCACCGCAAATTTCCTCAAACATATCAAGGAGGTTCTCCCTCTCCCTGAAACAGTAGAGAAAAACCGTCATGGCTCCTATATCCAAGGCATGGGTGGCCAGCCATAACAAATGGCCGGTCAACCTGGCCATTTCCATAACAATTGTCCGGATATACTTGGCCCTAAGCGGAACCTCTATACCTAAGAGCTTTTCAACAGCTATACTGTAGGCAACGTTGTTGGCCATGGAAGCGATGTAATCGAGGCGATCTGTAAGAGGAAGGGTCTGGGCATAAGATAGGTTTTCTGCCAACTTTTCCACTCCTCTGTGCAAAAAACCCACCGTAGGTTTACACTCTAATACAGTCTCCCCATCCAGCTCCAGATCCAGCTTAAGCACTCCATGGGTAGCAGGATGTTGAGGCCCCATGGCTATGGTATAAGGCTCATGGGTGGCCTCATCATTTTTAACAAGTCTAAGTTGAGCTTTATTCTCTAGCATCTTCTATACCTGTCTTCTTGGTAGGATCTTGATAAGTTCCATAGAAATCGTATTTTCTTAACTTCTTGGACTTTTCTACAACCTCATCGTATCCACTCCAATTCTTTCCCCCTCCGTCAAGCGGGTAATCCTTACGAAGCGGATGACCTTCCCATCCTTCAGGCAACAGAATCCTTCTCAAATCTGGATGTCCGTCAAAAGTGATACCAAATAGGTCGTAGCATTCCCTTTCATGCCAGTTTGCTCCCATCCAAATCGAGGTGACAGAGTCAATCCGACAGTCATCCTCTGGAACCTGCGCCCTAATCCTAATGCCATGTTGCAGTGGGATAGAATAAAGATTGTAAACGACCTCAAACCTTACCTCTTTTTTCCCAAGGTAATCGACTCCACACAAATCAGCCAAATGATTGAACTGCAAAGCTGGATCATCATGTAACCAACGCAACAATTCCACGATCCGATCTTTTCTCACAATCACTCCCACTTGATCGCGATGTTCCTCCATTCCTATCACCTGATCTGGGAATCTTTCTCTAATCTTTTGGGCTATCTCCAGCGGCTCCACCTCATTTCCTCCTTCATCATTTTCTGCTGGAGACGGATCAATCCCTCCAGCAGGGCCTCAGGTCGTGGCGGACATCCGGGAACATAAACATCTACTGGCAAAAACTCGTCACAGCCCTGTACAGTATGGTAGGTCTTAAAAACTCCACCACTACAGGCGCAACTTCCCATTGCCAGCACGTATCTTGGCTCAGGCATCTGGTCATAGACCCTTCTCACCACTGGCGCCATCTTTTGGGTAACTGTACCGGCCACTATCATTGCGTCTGCCTGCCTTGGACTCGCTCTGAAAATTATTCCAAAGCGATCCAGATCATAGTGGCTGCTTCCAGCAGCCATCATTTCAATAGCACATCAGGCAAGACCAAACGTCACAGGCCAGATGGAACCAGCTCGACTCCAGTTGACAAGCTTGTCAAACTGCATCAAAAACGTATTTGCCCCTGGTATAACCTTGATACCTTCAGCCACTGGCACAACATCTGGGGAGGTTATCTTTCCCACTCCAAGGCCTCCTTTCGCCATGCGTATGCATATCCAATAAGTAGTAAAAATATGAATAAAAACATCTCAATTACTGCAAAGATACCAATATGATCGTAAACAAGTGCCCATGGATAGAGAAAAATTGCTTCTACGTCAAACACCACAAAGAGGATGGCAATAAGATAAAATTTAATAGAAAATCTAAATCTCGGTGGAGCAGAAGGTGGATTACCAGATTCATAACCCTCCAGCTTCTCTTCGTATGGCCTTCTCAACCGGAAGAATCTTCCTACCCACAAGGTAATAACTCCAAAACCTGTGGCGAATAGAAGCATGATCAATATGGGCAGGTATTCAGTTGGAATATAGGTTCCTGGTGTCATGATTAGCCATCCTATGCCTGTTTCATGATCTGTTCGGCAAAGTCTTTGCGTTTCTTTTCAGATACCTCCTCCGGCGTAAGAAACTGCAAAGAACCAGTGGTACACTTTGTGACACATGCTGGTTTTAGGCCTTGATCTAGCCTGTCCTTACAAAGGTCACACTTTCCAACCTTACCTGTATTGGAATCCCATTGAGGTACACCCCAAGGACAGGCCTTAATGCAGGCCTTGCATCCAACGCACAGATCCGCTTCTACAAATACGATTCCATCCTTATCACGTTTCTGCATAGCCCCTGTAGGACACGCATCTACACACCATGGCTGTTCACAATGGAAACAGGCCATATAGACGTGATTGACTACAGGAACATTCCTCACCATCCTCGGTCCCACAGGTATCATCTTGCAATAGTGAGAACCTGCCGGAACGTTATTTTTATCTTTGCATGCTGCCTCACAAGCCAAACAGCCAATACAAAGAGTTATATCCTGATCGACATGATATATACTCATCTCATACCCTCCTTATGCAGGCGTGACCTTCACAAAGGACTCACAAAGAGAAACGCTTCCTCCTGCCTTGTCCCAAACCTTCAACAGCCCCTTCATGAATATCTGGTCGGCCAGACCCTTTTTGTAGGCCCTCGTTTGGAAGGGGATAGAGCGTCCATAGCCATGCAACATAAAGACAGCCTCAGGATGAATAAAGTCAGTTACCCTCGCCTTTATCTTTCCTGTGACACCTTTGTTGCTTACCTGAACCTCTTGGCCGTCCTTGATCCCAAGCTCTTTGGCAGCTTGGGTATTTATCCAAAGGCAGTTGGTGCCCATCAATTCGGATATGATAGGATTATTTGTTGTCTGGCCATGGGTTTGGTAACCTGTGCGGCCAAAAAGGAGCCTGAATTCGCCCTTTTCAGGCTTCTTTGGACTCTCATACGGGATAAAAGAAGGAATTTTCTCATCCTCCAACCGCTTGGAGAACAGCTCGATCTTACCTGATGGGGTTGGAAATTTTAGTTTGTCTCTATCATACCAAATAGGCTCTTTAGTAAGTTGCACAAAACCTTTTTCATCAAAATCTTGCAGCTTTATATCGGTATCTGAAAGCTGATACCTCCATATGTCCTCAATAGTCTTGTATGGAAAATAGTTGCCTTTGCCAAGTCTATGAGCCAGCTCTGTCCATATCTCCCACCCGGCCTTGGTATCATACACAGGCTCTACCGCCTTTTTCCTCATGCTAAAACCAGGCTTCAACCCCTTATCTGTCCTCATCATGGTGTCTCGTTCTAGATAGGTTGATTCCGGCAGTATCACATCGGCAAAGCCGAACGTCTCACTGTAGTTTACATCCACAACAACTATCAGATCTAATTTGTTTAGAATTCGCTTTTGCTCCTCAGGATCTGGCAGGGCAAGAAGTGGATCGTGCCTTACTACAAAATATGCCTTTATCGGATAAGGATCTTCAGTATCAATTGCCTGGTACATAAGGTGCAAAAGGCCAGGCCCACTATCAAATCTTTTGTACTTCCAGCCGCAGCCATCTGCACGTTTTTCTTCAACCTTTGGTATATCTGCACCTAAACTTTTCAGACCCTTATAACCAGCATCTTTTGGAGCCTTTGGATAAAACTGTCCTCCTGGAACCTCTATATTGCCCATCAGGACGTTGAGGATATGAATCATACGGCTTGCATAAAAAGAGTCGTTGTACCTGGAAAGATGCCAGCCAGGATGAAAAATAACTTTGGGCTTATCAGCGGCAATCTCTTTACAAAAGGCCACTATCTCATCTGCAGGTATACCTGTCTCTTTTTCTGCCCAACTAGGAGTATACTGCTTTAGGAAATTCTTGAATTTGGTGATGCCTGTAACATACTTCTTTACAAAATCTTTGTCATAGAGACCATCTTTTACTATTACATTGGCAATTGCCAAAAGAAGAGCATAGTCTGTGCCAGGCCTTATTTGCCAATATCTAGTAGCCTTGGAAGCCGTTAATGCAGCCCTTGGATCGATATATGTGACCTTGGCTCCATTTTTGACTCCCTGCATGAATGACTTAACTTCCTTCACCTTGAAGGATTCGACCATGTTTCTTCCAAAAAGCACAATATGTTTTGCATTTTTAAAATCGTAAGCCAGGCCTTTTCTACCAAGGCCATAAACAGACTTGGAGGCATGGTGCGTGTTTCTTCCACAAGTACAGTCGTGATTGCAGTAATTAGGAGAACCAAGGGCCTTCATAAAGGCCTTACGCATATCAGCAAAGGGCCCTCCCCTGTCACTTAGCATAATGGCCCTGCCCCCATGCTCTTGCATAATGTCCTTTAACTTGGCCACAACATAATCAAAGGCCTCATCCCAAGAGACTCTTTTCCATTTGCCTGATCCGCGCTCCCCATCCCTAATCATGGGATATTGTAGCCTTTCGTCATCATAAAGCAGTGCTCTTCCAGCTATACCCTTTGCACAAAGGCTAGTGCCCATACCTGGATCATTAGGATTTCCCTCGATCCAGGAGACCTTGCCGTCTTCAACCTCTACGCGAATCGGGCAACGGACTGCACACATTCCACAAATGCTGTAAACAGAACTTGCCATACTGCAATCTCCTTTTTGCTTTTTTGATCCTTCTGATCAAACTCCCTGGTCTTGGCTCTGGCTTGTCACTGACAAAAAACATTGTCAGTACAGTTGTCCCTTTATGCTTAGCGAATTCTTGTCATTTGTCAATAAAAAATATAGAAAAATGGAGAAAATTAAAGCTTTCACAATATATTTTGTGATCATTGTTACAAATAAAGAACTTTTAGACAAATTATGATTTTTTTCACACAAAAATAAAATTGGCATTATCTATAAAAATTCAATGGCAATTTTATGAAAAATGAATTTTTTAAGCTTTTAGTAAAGGATTTCTATTGCCCTTTGATGACATCTTTCGTTTTTAAGATTTTCTTCCAGATCTTTACAAGGTATTACAAAAAGGGCTGGCTGCTCAAACCCCAACCTCAAAAATGATAAGGGCATAACGGCATCTGGGAATTTTGAGATTTTTTTAATTTTTTCTAGAATCTTTCTGGATTTTTTGGAGTTATTCCAAACTGCCGAGTCGACAGACAGCAAAAGGACTTTTATAAATTGCTAACTTTTTCTGTGTGGCTTTTCAACAAGTCCTTACTGACTGTAAAGGATGTTACTTAGGAAAGGATCTTTTTAGGTCTTTATGGATAATGGATCATTCTAGGCTTGCAAACGAAGCATTATTTTTGCACAAGCCAGGGCATCTGCCAGAGGGTCGTGGTGTCTATTTAGGGGAATGCCTAACAACTGACATACATTAGGCAATCTGGCAGACCGAATGCCGAGAATATTCCTTGCAAGTCGCACTGTACATCTAAATTGAACCTCAGGCACGCAGATCCTGTAATACTCACAGGTCTTTTTGAGGACCGAGCTATCAAAGGAGGCATTGTGGGCCACCAAGAAATCACTTGTCATTATCATGGGCTTTATAATGGGCCACAATTCAGCAAAAGTAGGCATATCTCTTACGTGGTCCCATGTAATGCCATGAATATAAGAAAATTTAAAAACTCGTTCCGGTGGCCTTATAAGGAACCTTATTTTTGATACAATTTCGCGATCACAAACTCTTACAAGCCCTAATGCACAGGCACTATGACGGCTATGGTTTGCAGTCTCAAAATCAATAGCCGTAAATATCATAGACGGAAACGTAGTCCTTAAAAATTAAGACGTTGAGAATCCATACCATTCACTTTTTAATGCCCGGCCTTATCATCGTCTTGCAGGGGGAAACGATTTCAAAAGTTCCATTGCTACCTGGCGGGCATAGTTCATTCTCTCATCAGGATCCTTAAATGACTGAAGCCGATCAGTAGCAACACCCCGCCAAAATATATTTCTCGTCTTTGGATCAAGGGCATCAACTACTATTTTCCCCTCTTTATACTCGTATTCACGCTGTATAGGAACCATTGCATATGTCCCAAAACCGTAGGGATAAAGCCCCACCCTTTGATAGTCTGTCACAACCTGGCGTTTGTTTCTTATATTAGTATGAAAAACCACATAAAAGTCTGCCTTGTCTTTAGAAACAGGAACATAACCCTTTGCCTTAAAAGCCTCGGTCAGCGCCTGAACAATCCGTTGCTGCATGGGGGAATTCCCCTGTTTGTGATATACAATAGCAAAGGTCTTAAGCCTTGAAAAATCGAATCCAGGATTATAATCACTACTTACCCTTAAACTAGAACAACCCGTTACTAAAAATAAAAGGGCTGCACTCAACAGCAAACGATTTATCATAATTAAGACTCCTTCCAACAAACATAAATATTGTTTTTAAAGATCTGACTTACAATACGTAAAAAAGAATAAAATAAAGGCCGTACCAAATTGGCTTTAAAAGTTGTTCTCTCAACAACAGAACGGCATCGGCATTTCGTTTTTATCTCACGCCCTGTTTTTGACCGAAAACCAGAAGCGGCCTTAGAAAGAATTAACAATCTGGATAAATTTAGTCAATATAATCTTGATAAAAAGTATCAAGACCAAAGAGTTATAAGCAAAAACTACTCAGTCAATTACTAAGCTGGTTGACACTCTGCAGGCTCTGGCCATCCCATTACTCGGGCCTTATACTTGTTAGAAATTTTTAATTTAACATCTAAAAAACGGAATACGGCTGCTGCCACATCGACTTCGCAAGTCTTTTCAAGGCCCTCGAATCCTGGAGAAGAATTTACCTCAAGAATCCTCATCCCAACCTCATCGTCATAGAGATAATCAAGACCGGCCATATCCATTCTCAGGACTTTCATAGTATCTGCCACAGCAAGCTCATTTTTGGGGCCATACTCAAAAGGTCTTGCTCTGCCTCCCTGAGAATAGTTAGACTTGAAACCCTCTGCAGCTATCCTCTCCATAGCACCAACAATAAGCCCGCCTATTGATAGCACCCGCACGTCTCTGCCCCTACTTTCTGGTAGAAACTGCTGAAGGAAAAGCTCTGCCTCTGGATTGTTGGCCTCTACAAATTGAAGAATGTCATTAAGGGCCTGCCTGGTCTCACAAAGATGCACGCCACTTCCCTGGGTCCCCACCCTTGTTTTTACCACAGTAGGAAATCCTATCTCCTTTTCAATGAGATCGATGTCAACAGGAAACTGCACCAGTATTGTCTTAGGTACTGGTAGGCCAGCATCTGATAATCTTTGTAAGTGGAGAAGCTTGTCTTGGGCAAGCGCAATGGCTTCAGAGCTGTTTAGACTGTATACCCCTAACTTTTCTAGATGACGAAGGGCTGCCAAGGCGAAGTAACTTGTTGCAGATCCCATTCTGGGAATAACAAAATCAGGCAAAATATCAACGTGTTCTCCTTTTAAAAAGAGATCCGGCTTGCCTCCCATTCCAATAACAAATGATAGCTCATCAGGATTCACCACCTGTATCCTGTATCCGTATCGAGGAGCTGTTTCTTTCAGACGATCTATCTCATAACTTTCCTGTTTAATAAGACTCTTATCTGGCCTGTAAAGTATCCAACCTTGCGCTACATATTTTTCCATAGAATCCTTCCTTATATTCAATATTTTCAACTGCCTTTATTTTGTCCAACCAAGCACATCCTTAGCTATAGACCAGCGGCCTTCCTTATCTTTTCTCTCTTTACCAAGAATCCAATAATCGTACACCTTTTTTGTCAATCCGGATTTTATCGCGGTTTCAAGCCATGTGTTTATATACCAACACCACTGCAGCTGCCTGTGTGGAAGAGCAAATGCCATAGGGCATTCGTATTTAAGCCCTTTTGGCACAACTACCGTCCACTGTGGATACACTAAGGTCCAAGCAGTTGCAGTCTGGGCTGTGTAAACCAGGGCATCAACACCCTTGACAAGACCTTTGAAAAACTCCCTAGGAGAATTAATAACCACTAACTTGGCATTGGGGAAAAGTCGCTGGCCTGCTCCTTCCTTTAACCGGAAGGGAGTAACTCCCAGCCTCAAATTCTCCATCTCCCTTATTTTATCATAAGACGAAAACTCGTTACGTCTGTAGTCTCTTACAACTATACCGAGATACTCGTCTAGATAACTTTTTGAAAAGACAAAACGCAAGGCACGCTGTGGACTTATAGTTATACCACCTACGGCCATATCAATTCCGCCTCTATCAAGCTCTTTATCCACGCTATTCCAATCAATCTTTACTATTTCAAGTGCCACTCCTAGATCCCTTGCCAAGGCGTGAACAAGCTCCATATCATAGCCAACTACATGCCCCTTGGCATTTGTAAAGGCAAACGGAAGCCTATCCTTTGAATAGCCTACCCGAAGGACACCCCTTTTCTTGATTAATTCTAACCTATCTTTAGAACGCTCTTCATCTGACAAGGGGACTATTTGAGAAACCTTTCTTATTTTGGCCAAAGGCCCTATAAGCTCCATATTAACTAGGGTCTTATAGCCACTATATTCGTAGGGTATTACCCTTGTAAGAACAATGCCAAGCACCAACATAACGATGGCAGTGATCCCGAGGCTTATTACCGCGACCTCCAGCATCTTTCTCCAACTTAGCCGCCTTGCCATTGCACAAGCTCCGAGCAAGCAAATTGTTACCCCATGCATGGCGGCCATTGCCGTAGCAAAACGCATGGTAAACACACTACCTAAGAGATAAAGCTGAAACAGATCGGCAGGCAGTTTAAAAAAATCCAACATAAAAGGTATAGCTACAGCCATGGAACCAAAGGCAGTAAGTATACCCATGATACAAAAGGCTGGATAATCAGATATCCCAAGGGGAGAACCAACAAACCATGCAGCAAAAAGAACAAAACCGATACCAAGGATGGTGCCTACACTTGGGAAACTGTAGGCAGTGGGCACGAGAGCGTCAACTGCAGAAATGGTGGTTTCGCTTTCCAATCCTTTTCTTGCAAGAAGTTGCTTTGTCTTCTCTGCTATCATAGGGAGTACCACAAGGACCGTACCTGTTGCAAAGGCCGTAATCATTGCAAGTCTTGCATCTTTTATAACCTCCTTGTAGCCAAAGGGAGTAGCCCTGGCAACCAGGACAGGCAATGCAAAAAAGGCAAGGATTAACCAGGCCGCTAAATAGACCCACAGATAGACCTGCAAACGGCTTAACTCCTCCACCCTCAATGTTCCAGCAGCCGCTGCTGACAAAGCAAATATTCCAACAGGAGCAGTCTTTGCAACCACAGAAGCCATCTTCATGAGAGCATCGCTAAGATTTTGCATGCTCAGGATAAAACCTGCCCTCCTGTTAACAGTAATTAGGGCCACTCCAAGAAATATACTGAAGACAACAATTGCAGGAACTATGGTATTGGCCATGGCATAAAATGGATTCGCCGGAATGTATAGATCAAGGAAATTGATTTTGGCCGACTCTGCCACCATGCTGGTACTGAAAAAAGAGGCGGAAGTCCAGTCAGGATAAGCAAGGGGCAAAAAAATAAGTGTAAGGGCAGTTAAACACCACAAAAAAAGGATCAGCCCCCCTCCTGTTATTCCAATAAGCTTGGCCATTTTAAGATCTAACCGACCAAGCCCTCCTATAAGAGAAACCATTATATAAGGAATAACCGTCATTTGAAGAAGCTTAATATATATGTTCCCTATAATATTAAGCTTTCCAGCAGGCTCGCCCAAAAAAAGCCCTGCAAATATACCCAAAAATAGACTGGCAATTACCCGTTGAAATGGTGAAAGCTTTAAGGGGTTTAAGACCATGAGATTCCAGAAACTACTTTAATGATGCGCCTCTTTCTGCTCTGAAGGAGACGAAGATTTCACGCCTGACTTGGCTCCCTCACCTGTAGAAAAAAACAAATTTGTTATGTCCTTCTTATTCAAAAAGATCCTTCCATTCTTATCTACAGTCAGATTAAGCTGGTCTATGACCTTCCCATCTTTTTCAAGTCTTTGTCCTAACGCAGTAACGGCAGCAATCATCTGGAGCAATCCTGGTTTTGGATACAAGGCATTAATAATCTTCATGAAATTGTCAGGCCCCTCCAAGGTAATATTTACATAGCCTGTTGAGAAAAATTTTGCTTTGGGATCACTTTTTATATCAATATCAAAGGTGGCGGCAGACGCTGGAACACCGATCAACGAAGCCATAACAGACAACTCCATAGTGCTGACATTAATGGTATGTTTTAGTTTTTTTACCACCTCTTCACCAATATCACCCTGTTTGTCCTTGTCTGAACCAGGTAACAACTCTGATATACTAGGAAGGTTTGCAAGCCTTAAAAACAGATTAGCAGACTTTATCCGTTCTTTGAAACTGGGACATTTAAAATCAGAATATCCTGCATTTATTCTTACTACGTTTTCCCTGGAAGGTCTAAAATCCATACCACATCCTATCCATGCAGAGCCAATAGCAAGAGGAGGAAGTTTAGTGGTTATTGCCTGGATATCTTTAAAGGCTATCTCCATGCTTCCCTTTTCCAAAATATCCGTCCACTTGGTTATGGCCTGTGATAAGTACCACTCGACCTTTTTATCTTCATCTATTGGCATTGTGGAAGATGCATTTGAAGCCAAGTTGATACTTTTGAAAAGATTTGGCGGGATAACTCCTGTATCAATCTTATTATTCAATTTTATTTGGGCTATTTTTACAGAAACAGGCGTTTGGCTCCCTTTATCTGTTTTAGAAAAACCAAAATTAGTTAGGACGGTCTGAACACTGCCGGAAAGCCTGGTCTTGGATCCGGGTTTTCTTTTATAGCTACTGTTAATTTTCAATGAATCAGTAAAAAACGTCGCGTTATCATCTGAGGTCTGAAAGCTCAATCCCTCCAAGGTAGCGCTAGCGTTTTCATGGCCAAAATTTTG
>Ga0256914_1000554_pt1 | contig 36857 bp, 22 predicted proteins | sample HulkmetaG_FD_191571 | JGI IMG/M metagenome (GOLD analysis project Ga0256914, IMG submission 191571) | Hydrothermal chimney microbial communities from Main Endeavour vent field at the Juan de Fuca Ridge, Pacific Ocean - Hulk | ecosystem: Environmental > Aquatic > Marine > Hydrothermal vents ... | reverse complement strand
TTAATTTATTTCGAAAACTAAATTTCATGATCGGAAATTTCTGGTTCATTTAAATTTTTAAATTTTCTTAGTCCCGATAACCTGACGGATTGCTAAAACAAAACATCACCAAAAACAGAATATAGGAAAGAAAAGCAAATGAATACAAAGAATTTTTTAACCCGTTTTACCTGCAAATAGAATACGTTTCTTTCTATTTTATCCTTAAAAGGCAAATAATCATGCTGTTAAAGCGATAAGATCAAATGCAAGTAATGATAATATGAACGTCAGTTTGTTTATGGTTTTTAACCGTTTTGGTGTTCTACTTTTCCGGCACGCAACCCGTTAGCCACCGCAAGCAATTCCGATGCTTCATGAAAAAATACAGCCATGGCCACCGTCAAAATTCCGGCTACGGCTGAAGGAATTAAAGCGGTTAAAACTAGTAAAGAAAAAATGATATTTTGCTTACTTACCCGACGCGCTTTTTTACCCAAAATAAGGGCAAACGGTACTTTGTCCAGATCGTCGGCCATTAAGGCGATATCGGCTGCTTCAATCGCCGCATCGGTTCCTGCGGCCCCCATGGCCATACCTACCGTAGCTCGGGCCAAAGCCGGTGCGTCATTAATGCCATCACCTATCATGCCAACCGAACCGTACAATTTTTCCAAATCTTCAATAGCCTGAATCTTTTCATGCGGTTTTAGTCCGGCCCGCACATCATCAATACCTAACTCAAGGGCAAATGCGTCGGCCGTGCGCGAATTATCTCCCGTGAGCATTGCCACTTTAAGCCCCATTTTGTGTAATCGCGAAATAACCGAGCGGGCATTGGGCCGTATTTCATCACGAACGGCGATCATACCAAGCATTTGATATTCCGTGCCAACAAAAATGACCGTTTTTCCTTGCGCTCGCAATTGGTCCGATTTTTCTTTAACCAGCTTTTCGTTTTGCAAAGCGTCTTTTAACATCTCTGCCCTACCGGCAAAATACAGTTTACCATTTATTCGCGCCTGTGCGCCGTAACCGGTTAATGAACGGAATTCTTCCGCGGCAAAGGCTTTTAGTTTTTCCCGCTCTGCTTTTGCTACAACGGATTTTGCCAAAGGATGCTCGGACCATTTTTCGATGCTGTAGGCAATGCGTAATACTTCCGTTTCAGTTTGCTTAAAGGCGATTATATCCGTAACCACCGGGCGGCCTTTGGTTAAAGTACCTGTTTTGTCAAAAGCAATGACTTTTAATTTGCCTAAATTTTCCAAATGAGCGCCTCCTTTAATCAAAACGCCGCTTCTGCCCGCTTTACCAATACCCGCGGCCATGGCAACTGGCATGGAGATAATTAACGCGCAAGGAGCGGCAGCCACAAGCAAAACAACTGCTCTGGCCGCCCAAAAGGCAACGGAATATCCCAAAAAATAAGGTACAGTCACCATAAGTAAGGCACTTAGCAATACCAACGGTGAATATTTGCGTCCAAAACGTTCGATAAACGCCTGCGCTTTTCCCTTTTGTTCTTGCGCTTCTTCAACTAAATGGATCATTTTGGAAAGCGTATTCTCCCGAAAAGTAGCCGTTGCCCGAACCTTTAACGCGCCATCCAAATTCATTGTAGCCGAAAAAACTTTCATGCCTACTTTTTTATGGACTGGCATGGATTCCCCTGTCACAGGCGCCTCGTTAATATCCGAACTACCTTCGATAATCATACCATCGGTTGGCATGGATTCGCCAGGTTTTACCAGAAAAATATCACCTACTTTTAACTCCTGCGCAGAAATGGTGACTTGTTTGTCTCCTTTTAATAAGCGAGCTTCTTTAGGAACTAAGTCTAATAGTTTACGTATGGAAGCCCTGGTTTTGGCGTAAGTGTATTCTTCCAGTCCTTCGGCAGCGCCGTACAAAACCACCAAAAAGGCGGCTTCATCCCACAAGCCCAAAATGGCCGAACCTATGGTGGCAAAAATCATTAAAATTTCGATGCCAACCTCATGTTCTTTTATCAGGGTTTCCAGCCCTTCTTTTATCCAATGATAACCGCCAAGAACAATGGCCGTAACATAGAGTAAAATCGCTGGTAAGCTTGGCAAAAGGCCCGTACGATAAAAGGCAAATGTCACAAGGCTAATAGCTCCGGCTATTAAAGCATTGCGCATGGGCGGATGGAAATACCATTTACCCTCATATCCGCTTTGTTTTTTTTCCAAAGTCATTTCTTCCTCTTTTCTTTTTTTGTTCTTATGCAACCAGCCAAATCGCTTTACCAGAACCTCATTTTAATATCGCTCGATTCTACTTGTGCAAAACGGTTTCTGCATAAAAAATTATCTTAAACGGCTGCTTCCCCGCGTTCGCCGCTACTAATACGTATGGCATTTTGCACTTGGCAAACATAAATTTTCCCGTCACCGCGCAATCCGGTATGGGCCGCTTTTTCGATGGCTTCGACGATTTCTTCAACCACCGTATTCCTGCAAAATATTTCGATTTTCAAATGACGTACAAAGTCGCTTAACTGTTCTTCCAATGGCACTTCTTCTTTTTGCCTTCCCCGTCCGAATCCTTTTATTTCCATAACGCTCATACCCGTTACATTTTCGATTTTGTGCAAGGCCTGCGTTACGGCATCGAGCTTGTGCGGTTTAATGTAAGCAATAATATGTTTCATAATGCGATTCCCTTAATTTTTTATATTTTTTTGTTTTTATTTAGAATTAGAGACCTGAAACTTTGCTGCGTTTCGTTTCAGGTCCCATTTTCTAACCTAATCCAATTGCGCTTCACTTTGGGTATCGATGGCAAACCATTTGTAAATGGCCGGAATAACCAGTAAGGTCAAAATGGTAGAAGTGACCAGACCACCAACTACTACCGTGGCCAAAGGACGTTGCACTTCACTGCCCACTCCGGTGGCAACGAGCAAAGGAATTAGTCCTAACGCCGTTGTAACCGCAGTCATCAGCACAGGACGCAGGCGCAGCAAGGCACCTTTAACTGATGCTTCGTCAATCGGTACCCCGTCTTTCAGCAATTGATTCAGATACGTCACCAATACCATGCCGTTTTCCAGAGCAATTCCAAACAAAGCAATGAATCCCACGGATGAAGGGACGGAAAGATTTTGTCCGGTTAACCATAATGCCGTCACTCCGCCGACCAGAGCCAAAGGGATGTTAAGCAAAATTAGAGATGTGTTTTTTAGCGATCCGAAGCTGGAAAAAAGCAGAATGAAGATGATAACTAAGGTGACCGGAATAACCACGGCGAGCCGTTTATTGGCTTCCTGTTGCAAGCGAAATTGTCCGCCCCAGGTAACCAGATACCCGGGTGGCAAATCCACCTTAGCGTCAATGGCGTTTTGACCTTCTTCCACAAAAGAACCGATATCACGTCCGGTAACATTGCATTGAATGGTAATAAAACGCTGGCTGTTTTGACGTGTAATTTGCCGTGGGCCGACAATTTCCCGAATATCGGCCAACTGTTCCAAAGGAATGTGTGCGCCCTCGGGTGTTTCGATTAATATTTGTCGAATGGCACTCTCGGTGCTGCGGAATTGCGGCGCAAAACGCACCAAAATATCGAATCGACGCACACCTTCGAATAGCTGACCGGCTACTTCACCGCCTACCGCAGCGCGAATAACTTTTTGCACATCTTCCACATTAATACCGTAGCGCGCAATGGCCTGACGATTTACCTTAATCAAAAGCTGCGGCGTGCCGCTTATTTGATCGGGTTGTACATCAGTGGCGCCTGGTACCCGCCGAATTACACGGGCAATTTCATCCGCTTTTTGTTTAAGCACCTGCAAATCATCACCAAACAATTTTATGGCTAATTCGGCCCGCACTCCTTCCAAAAGCTCGTCTACGGTCATTTGAATGGGTTGTGTAAAATTGGACAATACTCCGGGAATATCACCTACTTCCGCACGTATGACTTCTTCCAGCTCTTGCTGTGTTTTGGCCGAACGCCAGGTATTCTTTGGGTTGAGCAAAATGTACATTTCTGCACTGTTAATAGGATCGGTATGGGCGCCAACTTCACCGCGGCCAATACGTGTAACCACGTGTTTTACCTCCGGAACATTCATCACACGTCGTTCTACAATTTGGGTAATACGCGTACTCTCATTTAATGAAATGGACGGGGCCATGGTCAGGCGTAAAATAATCGTGCCTTCTTGCAAAGTGGGCGTGAATTCAGAGCCCAATCGAGGATAAATGAACACTCCCATGGCCAATAAAAGCAAGGCCAGAGTAACGGCAAAACCACGCCGTTTTACAAAAAAACGGATCAATGGTAAATATATCTTGCTTAATAAGCGCACAATGGCAATCTGGTTTGTAACTGCATTTTTGTTTAATATTTTTTGGGGAGGCCGCATGAATAAATGCGCAAATAACGGGGCCAGTACAATGGCAAAAATTAACGATCCAAGCATGGCCAACGAAACGGTAAAAGCCAGCGGCTTAAATGTTTTACCCTCTACGCCCTGAAGGGTGAACAAAGGTAAAAAAACCACTATAATAATGGTAATGGCGAACAAAATAGGTCGTACTACTTCTTTGGCCGCCCGAGCAACCACATGAATACGCGGCTCGTCCGTACGCGAAGTACGCAACATGCGATCCACATTTTCCACCATAACAATAGTGCCATCTACCATCATGCCAATGGCAATAGCCAAGCCTCCGAACGACATAAGGTTAATCGAAAGCCCCAGATATCGCATGCCGATAAAGGCGAATAAAATGGAAAAGGGAATGGATAACGCGACCACAACGCTTGGCCTAACGGAACCCATAAAAATAATCAACACCAAGGCAACCAAAATAATCCCTTGCAACAGGGCGTCGGTAACGGTGTTCACCGCTGCTTCAACCAGTGATTTTTGCTGGTAATAAGGTACAATACGTATGCCGTCGGGCAACATCTTATTAATTTCGGCCAGTTTCCGCTCCACTTTGCCGATTACCGTAGATGAATTACTTCCGTAAAGTTTAACTACCATACCGGCCACTACTTCTTGGATGCCGTCACGGGTTTGTACTCCCCGACGAACCGCTCCGCCAATTTTCACATCGGCTACTTGCTTTAAAAAAATAGGTGTGCCATCTTTAGTCTTAATAACAATGTTTTCGATGTCCTTTTTGTTTTTGACCAACCCCACCGAACGTACAATGAATTCTTCGGCGTTTTTTTCGATAAACTGGGCACCTACATTCAAATTGTTGGTTTCCACCTTTTCAATAATATCCTGAATCGTCACATCGTAACGAAGTAAGGCGTTGGCCCTCACACTCACCTGAAATTGCTTTTCCCAACCGCCAATGCCCAGCACTTCGGTTACTCCGGGCACCGTTTGCAATTGGTATTTTATCAACCAATCCTGAATGGTGCGTAGCTCTGTCAAGGAATATTGACCGGTGGTATCATCCAAATAATAAAACAGGATGAGCCCCATTCCGGTGGAAATCGGTCCCATTTGCGGATCGCCAAATCCTTCCGGAATTTGTTCCCGCGCTTCTTGCAATCGTTCGTTCACTACTTGCCTGGCAAAATAAATATCGGTGCCGTCTTTAAAATAAATATTAACAACCGACAAGCCGAAATTGGAAACCGATCGAATGGTTTCCAAATTCGGCAAACCGTTCATGGCTGCTTCCACGGGAAAGGTAACGTACTTTTCTATTTCTTCCGGTGCCAATCCTTCGGTTTCGGTAAATACCTGTACCAAAGCGGGCGAAACATCGGGAAAAGCGTCAATGGGAAGCTGCTTGTAACTGAACCAACCACCCGCCATAATCAGAACAGCCAGCGAAAGCATTAACAGCCGATTGCGTAAAGAAAATTCTATGATTTTGTTCATCTGTTTATTCTCCTGAATTTTGGGCCGCCACATATTTCCAAAGCGTGCGAACTTTTGGATTGCGAAATCGGCCCCCGTTAATTTGCTTAAACCGGTTCGCAACTTTTTTGCGATAAAAGGGCTAAAACCGATTTTTCGGAATGTGTACAGCTATTGGTTTTTAGTGGCCGTGCTCTTCCCCAAACTCACTTTTTTCCATTTCCGCCTTAAGCACAAAGCCATTTTTACTGACATAGGTTTGTCCGGAACGCAAACCGTGAACAATTTCCACCAGCGAATCGTTTTCCCGTCCAATGTGCACCGGCTGCGGCTTAAACCCTTTACCGTCTTTTACAAATACCACGGTATTTCCATTTATCGTTTCCAAAGCGGTTTTAGGCACAGCTAATTTTACCCGCAGGTTCTCCGTTTCAATACGGCCGGTAACAAATAGGCCCGGTTTCCAAATGCCGGTTTTGTTTTTGAGTTCAACCCGTGCTACCGCTGTACGCGTAACCTCGTCAATAACTGGTGCAATGTAACTTACTATGCCTCGTGCTTCAGGAATGCCTTTTCCCGCGGAAATGATAACAGATTGCCCGACACGTACATAAGGCAAATCTTTTTGATATACCTGCAAATAAACCCACACTTTACCCAAATTGGCTACAACCAAACCGTGCTTGCGATCGTCTACCATTTCGCCGCGGGTCATGTGCATTTCAATTACTGTTCCGTTAATTAACGATTTCAGTGCATATTCGGACATGCTTTCGTTGCTTTCGATGATAGCCAGCGTTTCACCCTTTTGTACCTTGTCCCCCACGGTTTTACGTACTTCTTTTACAATTCCGGGAAAACGGGGATGAATATGGGCCAAATTGTCGGGCGGAATAACGACTTCGCCTGGCAATGAAACATATAGTTTTAATTTTCCCGGAGCTGCCACTGCGGTTTCTACACCGAATTCTTGCATTTCCTGTGCTGTAATTTGCACCGATTGATCTACATCATGGTGCTCTTCTGGTTGCCGACCTGTTATTTTTACACTTTGGTCCGCTGAGCCGCATTGCCACAACAACACTGTAATAATCAGGATTAAAAAAAGGGTTAAAATCGATTTATCTTTTTTCATTACTATTTCCTTTGTTTTGTTAATTTTCTTATTAATTTTGCGTTTTTAAGACATGGCGCATCATTCTAAATTTTCCGGTATACGCCCTGTTAAAAGCTCGATTTGTGTTCTTAGGCGATGGTATTCCAGTAAATTTTGTAAATAGGCCTCACGTGATGAAAAGAGGGTTTTTCGTGCTTGCAGCACATCCAAAAAGCCAAATTTGCCCTGCCGGTAACCTGCGTTAATGATCTCAAAAGCCCGCTTGGCCTGTGGAATTATCTCATATTTTAATGCTTGTAACAAGGCAAATACCGATTGCAATTGCCGATAATCAGAGAACAGGGCGTTTTGCAAAGCCACCCGATAGGCTTTTTTTTGCAATTGAATTTGTACGGAGCGAATTTGCGCTTCCTTTTCCACTCCCTGATTGCGATTAAAAACTGGCAAAGGCAAAGAAATTCCGGCTACAAAAGCACGATCGCCGCTATCGTTAAACCGCCTCCATCCTACCCGAATTATTGCATCGGGAATGCGTCCGGCCTGTGCCAGAGTTCGTGCAACTTCCTGCTTTTTACGGGCTGTTTCAAAACGCAATAAGCGTGGATTTTTATGCAATGATTTTTGCAAAACTTCCCATTCGGGTAAAGGCGCTACCGGATCAAGTTTACCAATGGCTTGGGAAAACAAAGCTGTTTCCACTCCCCAAAGGGAGGCCAATTTTTGCTTGGCTATTTGCAGGAATTTTTCATTTTGCAACACGTTCATTTTGGCTTGCGCCACTTCTACCGTTGCACGTGAAAGTTCCGCTGGCGAGAGCCTACCGGCTTGTACGCGCTTGCTAATGTGCTGCTTAAAACTTTGCGCCAAATTCAGAATTTCGTTGTAAAGAGCCATTTTTTTTTGAGCGGTAAGCACTTCGTAAAAAGCGGTAACCACATTTGCAAATATTTGTAACTTTTGCCATTCAAAATCCCGAAAAGCCAATTTTGCGTTTAGCTTGGCCAATTGAGTTCTTTTGGTCCGTTTGCCACCCAGTTCGATTAATTGCCCCAACAAAAGCGTGGTTTCGCTTGCCTTGAATGCACGTAACGCTCCGCTACCAGCAAAGTTTTCCGCCTCAAATTCAAACTCGGGATTGGGCCACAAAGAGGCCTGAAGCGTTGCTGCTTCGCGAGCGCGAACTTCCAAGGAAAAAGCATTAAGTTGCGGATTCTGTTTTAATGCCAAATGCAGTGCTTTTGTAAGCGTCACTTTACCTTTCGGATTTTCCGTTACATCGTTTTTACTTTGGCTTGCTTCTGTCCGGTTTGACAGCCGTATTGTTTGTGCATTCTGCGCATAAACAACAGATGCATGAAGACTGAAAATAAGTAGCAAACTAACAGCCTTTTTGCTTGAGAAGATCATTATGGTTCTCCTTATTCGGTTAGATCGTTCGAACTTAATTATCTGTTTAAACAGTATGTTAAAAGGAAACGGCCGATTTTTCCGTCTTAAAATAATTCAACTCGATTTAAAGATATCGTGCTGTTTTACATGCTCTTTTCCTGTCTGCCTTGGCATATAGAAAAAAAAATTCGGAAAAATCGGTTGTCGGAGGGATTGGAATCAAATAAGGAGAACAACGCTTTGTAATGCGCGTCGGAAGGTAAAAGCTTGCGGGAAATTATTGCTATGAGGCAAAATTATTAAAGGCTGAATGTTTGTTTTGCTTGCAAGTACAATTGAATAAGTCTGAAAAAAACGAACGGGATGGTTGCCTGAAAGTACGTGTTGCACATGTCGAAACAAGGGCACATCGGCACAATTATCGCCGTGGTAATTGTGTTGTAATCGGCTAAACGCAACATCGGGAATGGCGGAATGGGTGCATTCGGCTGAAGTGCCTTTTATTTCGAGTTGCACATGATCTTGGGAAACGCAAAGCACCAGTTTCGGAACAGAAATGGGCAGCGTAAAGGTTTGCAAAAGAAAAAGCGCACTAAAAACGATGTTGAAAAATTTTTTAATCATTATTTACCATTATGTTACGTTTGAACGATTGTTCAAATATAACTCATAAAATAGTGGCAAACAAATTTTTCTTTTACCGCCATCCGAATCAAGGAGCCAATCCTGTGTGGCAATCGGTACAAAGGCTGGTTTTCCATTCCTGATCGATATCCACCGGATGCTTAAATTCTAAGCCCTGCCCCGCGCGGGCATATTCGATGGCACCGTCCTTACCTTGGAAATTAATGATATGGCACAAATTGCAATCTTTGGAAATCACATTACCCTGCTTGCTTTTGTGACTATCATTATGGCAACGAAAGCATCCGTTAAATTCCATATGCCCGATATGGCTGGGATAAGCACTCCATTTAACTTTCATATCTGGAAAAATATTTTGCGAAAAATATTTGCGAATACCAGCGGAGGCTTTTTTAATCAGTGTGGGATTTTGATCGGCAATCTCGGGATAATTCTCCTTGTAAAATTTCCACAGCGAAGAATCGATGTAAGCCAGAGCCGATTCCATGGTCGGCAAATCCTTGGCCTCGTCGCAAAGCTCCATGGCTTGGGCTTTGATTTCGGGAAGTGACGGCGGAATAACTTCGGCTGCCATGGCCTCATTGATGAAGTAAGCGGGAGGCTTATATTGATGTGACGGACGATTGTGGCAATCCATACAATCCATCGTGCGGATTTCCGCTTTTTGCAAATCGTTTTCGGACAGAGGATTCTCGGAATCCTGAAAAATTTCAACTTTGCCCGTTTTTAAATTGGTCATGCGTACCCATGGGATTTCCAGACGTTTTTCATCAGCAGCAATATATTCAACGCGAATATCCGGATTGATGTGCCAGTGAATTCCTTTTTGTAGTCCCAGAGCAGAATGCTCCGCACCGATTTTCATAATGAGTTGGATACGCCAGCGCGTGTTTTTTTCATCCGACAGATAATGGTACTTAGTTTGTAACTCACGAGCAAAAAATTTCTGTGGCCAGTGGCATCGTTCGCAGGTTTCTCGAGCCGGTCGCAAATTATGAATAGGCGTCGGAATGGGTTTGGGATATAGCTTAAACGTTACGGAATAAACCTGATATAAGCCGGATAGTTTGGAACGCACATACCAGTCGGCCCCTTCGCCCACATGACATTGTACACAGGCCACACGGGCATGGGGCGATTGCTGATAGGCTGTGTATTCCGGATGCATCACGCTGTGACACAGTTGGCCACAAAATTCCACCGACTCCGTAATTCGAAAAGCCTGATAGCTACCTACGGCGGTTAAGAGAATAAAAACGGCCGTCCCGCCGATAAACATAAAAACCGCATGGCGGTGGGCAGGCAAATTTAAATCGATTTTTGGCCAAGGCGCTTGTAAGGTACGTTTCCGCTTGTGAGTAATAAACATACCTATCGGTATTAGGATTAAGCCGAGGACCAATAAGCCTGGTAACAAAATAAAGGTAATCATACCCAAGTAGGTTGCCCTGGCATCAATTAAAGAAGAAATGATGAAAAGGAATAAAATTAAAAACAGGCTGACAATGGAAATCATAACTCCTGAAACTGAAATCCAATTTTTGGCCGAATCGGGCACTTGTAGACGCATAGCTTTCCCTTTCTGCGAAACGAAAAAATATATTTAAGCAAAAACCTCAAGAAGTTTAAACATTCCCGCCGGAAACATCAATTGTAAAAAGTAAAAATGAAAAAATTTTCATATTTCGGGTTGTCTGTTTGATAGGAAAAGCCAAGTACGGAATACTCAATGCATTTTATTTAAAGGGCGAATTACTTGCCAAGCGTTGCTTAAAGTCGAAATGCCTTTATCTTTAAACGTCTTTCTTTTTAAGCGGTTTTTTGACGGGTACCGGTTCAGAGGGGGCAAGGGCTGCAGAATCTTTCGAAGATTTATGCCCGGGCTGAGCTACAGCAGTTGCCTGTTGCGGTTTTATGCCTGTTTGTTCCGGGCGTGCGCTTTTACCGGTCTTTATGGGGATATTTTGCGCCTCGGTTTGTTTTTTGGGTTCGGGCGGAGGCGGAGCAACCTTCTTTTTTGCAATCATGGCAAATTTGGATTTCGGGTATTCTCGAATAACCTTATTATAAGCCTTAACCGCCTTATCCACATCCTTGATGTAATGCTCATAAATATAGGCAATGGCATAGCGGGATTTTTGCGCCCAAATGCTTCCCGAGTCTTGTTCGGCAATTTGCCGGAATAAGCGTATGGCCTGTGTATAATTTTGTCGGTCCATTAAATCTTCTGCCTCATCATACAAGGTTCTGAATTGGGAGACTTGCTCTTCAGGCGTTTTTTTAACGCTAATGCCTAATAATTTTTTTCCGTAAACCGTATCCGGATAGCGCTGGATAATGAGTTGTTTTAGCGAATCGGCCTTTAAACTATCGTGTTTTAAATCGTGATAAATAAAATAAAGTGCATAAAACGCTTTGGGCGTTAAAACGGAATCGTTTTTAAACAAGCGGATAAAATTCGAATATGCATGGGCGGCACTGTCGTAATTTTGGTATTTTAATAAAAAATATTCGCCAAGCCCAAAGGAATTTATTTTAAAACTTTTGCGTACTTGTTCGGCCGAACGATTTACGGCTACTTTTTTCACTTTTTTCTTTATTTTGGCTTGCGCTAATTTTAAGCTATCGGATTTGCTTTTGGAAAATTCAGTGGCCAAATTTTTATTCCCTTTCTTCTCCGTTGTCGTTGCTTTTTGGGCATTATTAAACATCCGATCTTGTTCCTTAATGCCGGTGTTCAAATCTGTCAACCGTTGCTGTTCGCTCGAATCTACGGCCACACTATCGCCAGCCACAACCATGCTGTCGGTCAGTGAAGAATCGCCGTGTTCCAATTTAAAAATATCGCTGCGGTCTTTGCGCAATTGATCGCGGATGCGTAAATATTCTGCCAACAACTTGGCCTTTGCTTTGGCTTCTTTGGCTACTTCTTCTTGGGATTTAATATTTTTTACTTTATCATAATAAACTTTGGCCGAATCAAGGTTTCCGTACTCAAATTCGTACAATTGTCCCAAGTAATAATAGCAAAGCGAAGCGCCCTCAGAACGCGGGTATTTGCGGATTATTTCATAATAATAATCGCGGGCGAAATCGGTTTGTCCCTGAATTTCATAAAGATTGGCCAAACGGGTTTCAATAAGGGAATATTGCTTTTTAAACCGCTGTGAGCGTAGCATTTTCTTTAGAATCATTTCCGCTTCGTCGTAACGTTTTAACTCGATTAGCGCTTCCACTACTTTGGCCTTTGCCTCGTATTCGCGGATGGGCGGAATATCCAGTTTGCTTAACCTTAAAAACGAATCAATAGAATTATCGTATTCCTCCAAATTGTAATATGCTTCCCCCATCATAAACAGGGCATCGCCTTTCATGCCATCGTCTCGTGTTATGTCGATACATTTTTGCAAATATTTTATGGCATTCGGGTAGTCTTCCTGATCGTAATACAATTCACCCAAAATGTAAAAAGATCTGGCTGCTAAATGTCTTGGCAATTTTTCGGATAATAAGGTATTCAAAATATTAAGCGCATCATCTTTGCGGTTTTCGGCAATATAGGTTCGTGCCAGCCAAAGCTTGGCTTCGGGAATATGTTCGCTGCGCAAATATTTTTGTAGGAACTGAGTCAAAGTCCGTTCGGCTTTGGTGTACTGGCCTAATTGGTAATACGATTTACCGATTAAAAGCAACGCATCATCTGCATATTTGTTGCTATCACCGTAAATTTTAATCAGTTTCCACGATTTTTCTATGGCTTTTTGATATTTTTGTTTGATATTGCCGCTAAGTCTGCTGGAGCTTTTGGTTTTTTTTTGTGCCTTTACTGCCTGATCGTAATTAAGCTTGGCATTAAAAAACGTATTGTAATAGGCACAACTGCCCATAAACAAAAGCACGATTAAAAACAAACCATATTTTTTCGGGAATTTCATAAGCACCTGTTTATTGAATCTTTTCCAAAAGAAGCACTATGGCCGTTAAAAGTTTGGCCGGGTTTCCTTCGATCATTTCATCCATGGCCGAAGAAAACTCGGATTGTTGTCTGTTAATTTCCAAAAGATAAGCTCCGTTTGCTTTGGCGATAAATGGCAACGCTTTAATATCTTTGTTGGCATCGTTAAACCCGGCCGTAACAAAAACTTCGGCTTCGGCAGAAACACGTTGTGCTTCTTTGAGTTTTGCCGCATCGGGCATTTCTTTTTCCTGAAGAACATCCGGCAACACATCTCCGCTACCACATTCGGGACAAATAGGAAGCAAAGCATCCTTTTGTTCAAAAACATGGTTGCATTGCAGGCAACGGTTTCTAAACAAATTACCTTTTAATTCAATCAATTTTCTATTTCCTGCCAGCACATGTAACCCGTCGATCGAGGTGGTAATTAACGTAAAGTCTTCGAATCGATGTTCCAAATCGACCAATGCATAATGCCCCAAATTCGGCTTACGCCGGGCATATTTTTCTCTGGCCCGCGCAATACTTTGCCAGAATTCTTCGGGATTTGCATCACGCTGTTCTTTGAAAGAAAACTTTTGGCGTGTAAAAATGTTCCCAGAAATTGAATCGTCTGTTTTTAACCGATTACCCGTTAAAAAAACAATCTGAGACGCTTTTACAAATCGCTGAATAAATTTATTCGATAACATATTAAACTCAATGCCTTTTTTAATCCCTTTTTCAATTTTAATTCAATCCATGAACGCATTGTTTAACGAAACTATGATAATCAATTCGATCAAAAACTCTTTTACTTTACCTGATAAACACAGGCGGATAAAAATCAAAGCATTTTCAAACGAACTGTAAAATGGCGCAAAAATTCGGGTTCATATTCAATGGTAAACCCTCTAAGTTTTTCCCGATCGCGATAAATTTTCGTCAAGGCTTCGGCAACGTATTGCATGTGCATATTGGTGTACACGCGACGCGGAATAGCCAAACGCACCAATTCAAGGCGGGGCGGAATCATTTTACCTGTTTCGGGATCTTTTTTGGACATCATCAAGCTGCCAATTTCTACAGCGCGAATTCCGGCCCTTTTGTACAGTTCTACCACGATGGCTTGTCCGGGAAATTGCTCCGGAGGAATATGCGGCAGAAACCGTTTGGCATCGATGTACACAGCATGCCCACCTACGGGTTTAACGATAGGAACGCCTTCTTTATCCAGCATTTCTCCCAAATAGCGTGTTTGATTAATTCGAAACCGCAAATAATTTTCATCCAACACTTCCTGCAAACCACGCGCAATGGCTTCCAAGTCGCGACCAGCCAAACCGCCATACGTCTTAAATCCTTCGATTAAAATAAGCATATTGGTAATACGCTGAGCCCAATTATCATCATTCATGGCTAAAAAACCGCCAATGTTTACCAGTCCGTCTTTTTTTGCACTCATCGTACACCCATCGCCATAACTAAAAAGTTCCCGAGCGATTTCAAGAATCGATTTATTACGGAACTCGCGTTCTCTTTCCTTAATAAAATAACAATTTTCGGCAAAACGGCAAGCGTCAAAAAAGAAAGGAATGCCGTATTTGTGGGCTACATCGCTTACTTGGCGAATGTTATTCATAGAAACCGGCTGGCCGCCACCGCTGTTATTGGTAATGGTTATCATAATTACTGGGATACGTTCTTTGCCGTATTTTTGTATGGCCGCCTCCAATTTATCTATATCCATGTTACCTTTAAAAGGATGAGGATTGCTCGGATCGAGTCCTTCGTCAATCACACAATCCAAAGCCGAAGCTCCGTGGTATTCGATATTGGCGCGGGTGGTATCAAAATGTATGTTACTGGGTACCACATCGCCTTTTTTTAAGATATTGGAAAAAAGAAGGTTTTCGGCTACGCGCCCTTGATGCGTGGGAATAATATTTTTAAAACCGAAAATATCACGTACGGTTTTTTCAAAATGGTAATAATTTTTACTACCGGCATAGGATTCGTCGCCAAGCATCAAGCCGGCCCATTGATTGTCGCTCATGGCCGAAGTGCCCGAGTCGGTGAGCAAATCGATATAAATGCTTTCGGCCGGAATTGAAAAAATATTGTATCCTGCTTCCCTGATTAATGTTTCCCGCTCTTCCTGAGAGGTAATTTTAATGGGTTCCACAACTTTAATTCTGAAAGGTTCGGCAGGAAAACGCATAACTATCTCCTAATTGAAATTTATTCTGTAAGGAATTGTTTTCATCCAAAGTGTATTTTTAACGAATAGCCCTTTCGCTATCCGGATCGAAAAAATGTAATTTTTCGGGATGTAACGCCAGCTTAACCGTATAACCGACTTTAATGGATTCTTTGGGTTGCAGCCTGGCGCTTAAGCTTGTTTTTCCCTTTTTAAGATAGGCATAGGTTTCGGCACCCATGGGTTCAACCACTTCAATTTCCGATTCCAAGGCAGGAAAGGTTTCGTGTAGCCCAGGTTCAAAAATTTCAAAATGTTCCGGACGTACACCTAAAATTATTTCCCTTTTGGAATACGTTTTTAGGCGTTGTGCATGGATATTGGTCAGTTTGATTTGCAGATCGTTTGTTTTAAAATACAATTCTCCGTTACGGTGCAATTCTCCGCGAATAAAATTCATTGCGGGGCTGCCAATAAAACCGGCCACAAACAAATTAACGGGTTTGTTGTACAATTCCAGCGGTGCATCTACCTGCTGAATAACACCGTCTTTTAGCACCACAATCCGGTCGCCCATAGTCATAGCTTCCACCTGATCGTGGGTTACGTAAATCATTGTAGTTTTAAGACGTTTGTGTAACTTATTGATTTCAATGCGCATTTGCACGCGCAATTTGGCATCCAAATTACTTAATGGTTCGTCAAATAAGAATACTTGCGGTTGGCGCACAATGGCTCGTCCCACGGCCACACGTTGCCGTTGCCCGCCCGAAAGAGCTTTGGGTTTGCGATCCAAATAGGCCTTAATTCCCAGCAATTCCGCCGCTTGCGTCACTCTTTTTTCAATTTCGGCTTTGGGGAATTTGCGTAATTTAAGCCCGAATGCCATATTTTCATAAACCGTCATGTGCGGATATAGCGCATAGTTCTGAAAAACCATGGCAATATTACGATCCTTAGGTGAAACATTATTAACCACCTTGTCTCCGATATAAATTTTTCCGGAGGTTATATCTTCCAAACCTGCAATCATGCGCAATAAAGTAGATTTACCGCAACCGGAGGGGCCCACAAGTACGACAAATTCGGTATCGTTAATCTTCAAATTGGCATTTTTTATAGCCGTAACTTTATTATCATAAACTTTGGAAACATCTTCGAGTGTAACTGAAGCCATTATTTCCTCCAAATTTTAGTTTTGGTAAGGGCAAACAAAAAGAAATGTCTGTCCTGTTTTAACATTTCCCGCGCCAGACTTTTACCGGTACCAAAGCAAAAATAACGTTGGCACAAAAGTGATCAATGAAAGTCCGGCTACACAAACCGCATGGAAACTGCCCACGTGCATTGACAAATAATCAAAATAAAATTTATTTTTAAGCGTATTACGCTTTTTATAAATCAACAAAAGAAAAAGCATACTACCTATGCCCAAAAATAAAACGGAAATCCCGCCGATCACCGCTAAATATAATAAGGAATCATTTAGTATAAAACGGATATCCGGTGCCCAAATCGGCAACTGATTGTTCAGTAAAAGAAAAGAAAAAAGCAAGACAATCAAATAACTTACGGAAATTCCCGTAACGGTTACAGTGGATTTTCTGTGCCTTGAGGTAATGTAAAAAATAAAATAAACAATTAGGGAAAGCCCTAATCCCACTGCAAGCCATAATTGCTTAACGGACAAAGATGGGCTGGTAATTACCAAAGTTCCCTCTTTGATGTTTTCCGATAAAAGCCTAAAAATAAACCATTGGTAGGTAAGCAAACCGATAAAAAAATCGAAAAATAAAAACAAAATGAAATAACGCATAATTTTTGCTACCCAATAATTTTGTACCTCGGATTTAAAACCGAAGCGTACGGAAAGCAGCATTGCAAAAAATAGCAAAACGAAAACGGCAAAAAGCTGATAAAGGATAAAGACAAAAAAGGAAAGGCTTACGGGATAGGAAACAATGAAATGATTAAGTGAAATTCCACTTCGGATCAAAGTTACGACTTTAAGCAGAATAATAAGTAACACTAAAAAAAGTACGATGTTAGATAACGATTTTTTTAATAATTTTTTTTCATGGTCAGTATTTAGGGAAAAAATAGCCTTGCCTCCCCAAATAACAAGGCCTAATAAAAGCCAATTAAAAATACTGGCAATAAAAAACAAATAATCAAATAACAAGGTTTCCCTCGCTTTATTAGCTAATGCTATTTAAAAATTCCGGCAAAGATGGCATGTAGTTTTGTGATCGCCTCGTCTACTGCCGTTTTATCAACAATCAGCGGCGGCACAAAACGCAATGTATTTCCTCCGGCCACGTTAAATAGCAATCCGTGTTTGTAGCATTCGGCCATTAGGTCCGGCGCTTTTTCTCCCACTTCCATCCCTAACATCAATCCTTCGCCGCGTACATCTTTAACAATGGCCGGATATTGGCTGGCAAAGGCCTCAAGTTGCTCCTTAAAATATTGCCCTGTTGCCAAAATTTTACTTAAAAACTCGGGCTGCTTTACAATTTTTACTGTCGCCAACCCAGTGGCACAAGCCAGCGGATTGCCGCCATAAGTGGTGCCATGTTCGCCACGTTTTAAGACACTGCTTAGTTTTTCATTTAAAACAAAGGCTCCTAAAGGTAAGCCGCCGCCCAACCCTTTTGCCGTGGCAATGGCATCGGGCATAACTTTCCGTTTTTGATAATAATAAAAGGTACCTGTTCGCCCCACACCGGTTTGTATTTCATCGGCAACGACCAAATAGCCAAAACGATCTCGACCATCGTAAATGGCGTTTAATAAATCTTCGGATATGGGACGGACACCGCCTTCTCCCATTATGCCTTCATAAAAAACCGCCAAAGTGTTTTTATTAATCGCTTTCGCAAACGCCTGCGCATCGTTTGCGGGAACCGATTTGATGTGGGGCAAAAGAGGTAAAAAGCTTTGCTGATATTTAGCCTGCATGGTAATGGAAAGGGCGCCCAAACTTCTTCCATGGAAACTTCCTTCAAAAGCAATAATTTCAGATTTATGATGTTCGCGCCCCCATTTTTTTACAATCTTCAGTAAACCTTCAATGGCTTCGGTTCCGCTGTTGCTAAAAAAAACCTTTGATAAGCCGCTTTGTTGCACCAGTTCTCGAGCCAACTCAACTTGAACATCCTGAATGAAATAATTGCTTAAATGTAAATTGCGATTTATCTGTTTGACAAGCGCCTGCTGTATAGCCGGATGTTGATATCCCAACGCATTAACGGCAATTCCGGCTAAAAAATCCAAATAGGCACGGCCGTTTTTATCGTATAAATAAACGCCTTTTCCGTAATCGACATCTATGGGAAACGGTTTGTAAATATTTAACAGATACTTTCGAGCTTGTTCGAACAAATCCATCATTATTTTTCCAGCAAAATAATTTGAGCTTTGGCGTCATCAACACGTTTGGAATTTTTGTACTTGGCAATAATTTTTTGAAAAACTTCAATCGCTTTATCCTTCATACCCGCATCTTTGTAATTTAATCCGGCCAAATACAAATAATTAGCCGCCTCCACAAAATTAGGGGCCGTTTTCTGAGCCTTTAAATAATTTTCGGCTGCTTCCTTGTGAGCACCTCGATGCTCCAAACAGGCGGCGTAGCCAGCATAACCAGAAGCCAGTAGAATTTTACTGCCACCATACGAAGCGATGAACTTTTTGTATTCTTTCTCGGCCATATCATATTTTTGTGCCTGAAAATCCAAATTGGCCAGTAAAAAATAGCCCTGATCGGCAGCATCGGTTCCCTCATAATTCTGAATTAATTGATTTAAAAACGCGCGTGCTTTGTTTGTATGCATGCTCTGCATTTCTATTTGCGCTTTTCCCAAAAGAACTTCAGCCTCATGCAGGCGTTGGGCCCGATGATTTAGAAACAGCCATATTAAAATGGCCAATACCACTACGGCACCGGCAATATAGGTTATTTCTTTCGTATGTTCTTCAAAATAGCTACGGGCCAGCAACGCGGTTTCGACGAATTTATCCTCTTTCAGGTTCTTTTTGGTCACCCTCTTTTTCTGTGGTTTCAACATGCCGTCACTCCTTTAATAACAATTCTTTGGTCTTAAAGTTTAAATGTCTAAAAATTTTCAATTTAATCCGAATTAAAAGTTAGAAATTTAAGGATAGAATACAATAGAATCAAATGGATTTTAAAGCTACGGGCAAAACAAAAACACAAGGCGAATAAGTTGTTATGAATGCGTGCGCGATTTTATCTGTTTATCCCAATAAATTCGGAAAGGAATTTTTTTTAACCGAAGTGTTTATTTGTGCGCCATAACAAGAATGATCCCCAATTCCGGCCTTGTATTTGATTCACTCGAGCTACGTTTGTAAATTTTCCAAACAAATTAATCTTCAACGTAGGTATCGGAGACTTACATGTTGCGTAACATTTTACTTATTCTTCTGTTCTCTGCATTGCAACTTTTGGCAGTTAACCCTTTTGCTTTGCAAAACGGACAACAATATTTGAAGCTTTCGCCCGACGGCCAATGGCTTACCTTTGATAAAGCCGAGCAACCAGGGCTGTATTTGGTTAATTTAAAAAACGGTGCTTCTATTAAAATTGCTTCCGGTTTTGGCATAGCCCAATTTGCACAATGGGCACCTAATAGCGATTATATTGGCTTTAAAATGTTTGCGCAAAGCAATAATGAAGTCTGGCAAATACCATGTTTGTTCGATATTGCACGGCAAAAAATAATTCCTCTACACCAACCCGTACCATTGGCCGGTGTACCGGCTCTTGATTCCCATAACCATGTTTTTTTTGCCGTTGGGTCCACTGTGTACGAAACCGATGTAAACGGAACAATTCGGGAAACATTTAATTTACCGGACTACGCCAATTTAACGCCTGTTTCCCGCAATGGCCGTTGGCTGGTTTACAATAATGCGCAAGATCGACTTTTCCTTTTAGATTTACAAAGTGGCATGCAAAAATCATTGAATTTAACCGAGGGAAATTATTTTAATCCTTTATGGAATCCGCATGAATCTATTCTGGCCGTTCAAACGTTTTCCGGTAAAATACAAATTTTAGATATTTTAACGAATCGGGTGATTTTTGAAACATCTGGAACGGAACCGGCCTGGTCTGCCAATGGGAACAAACTGCTATTTGCAAAGAAAACAATCATCGAAACCCAATCGGTTGAAAACAGCGATTTATTCTCATTTGATCTTTCCAATGCCTCGCTCGTGCAATTAACCAAAACACCCGAGGTTTTTGAAGACTTTCCCGCTCTCTCTCCACGGAATGTTATTTATTTTACCATGCATACGAAAAAATCCGAGGGAATTTTTAGCAGATCGATTTTAAATTCCGAAAACAATAAGGCAAATTTTTCAGCCACAGCGCACAAGTTAAAAATTACGCGGCAAAGCGAAATTTTCGGGCCGCGCTTTTCAAACCTTCCTCAGTCTCTCCGGAAAACCACTGCCTACAGTTTTGACATCCCTTACGTGCACCAATGCTTCGATTCGCCGGAATGGTTTAACGGATGCACGGCCTGCGGAGGGACGGCGGCCATCATGTGCATTGCCTATTACCATATTTTACCCGAACGTCCGCGTAAAGTTTACGATCCCTTTTATCACATAACGAAATACGGCGATTACATTGCAGAAAAATATACGTACAACGGTTTTACCTTTGATATTTGGGCGTATGACCGTGATGGTGTCAAAGGTTATGGCGCTTTTGGTTTTATTGTTCGCCACGGAAGCGAAGCCTGGGCCGATACCAAAGGATTCATGGCCGAATTCGCACGCAAACACGGTTTGTATTCTTATGTCGATTGGGGCCCGACCCGCGAAAAACTTATGGTCGAGGCTAATGCCAAGCGCCCTTTTGTCCTCTTGAATAGCATCACCAGCAGCGGACACTACATTTCCGTTATCGGTTACGATAAGAATGCTACAACCGTTATTGTCAACGATCCTGCCGGTGACAAAAGTATGGGCAGTTACGGCGCAAATTACGGCGGTAAGGGGGCGCGCTACGATTGGCCTGGATATTCAAACGGCCATCCCAATTTAAACAGGGTATGGTGTTTTATTTATTTTCGTGACAAATGCGCGGATTTGGCCGTACAAATTAACCAGACACCGGATACACTCCGGTTTGATTCTCTGCTTACCCTTAAGGGGCAAATCTCCAACATCGGAAACAATCCTTCCGATTCGGCTAATGCCTATCTTTTCCTTTCGCAAAACCAGTCATTCGATGCGCAAAACGATTGGATATTAGACACCCTCCGGCTTGCCGGGCTGAACCCATCCGATACGGTTTATATTAATCGACAAATCGAATTGCACGATTCACTGATCAGTAGTTTTTATTATTTGGGAATTCACGTGGAAACGACTAATCGTCCGAACGAAGCCTATTTAAGCAATAATACCGCTTTGCATAAAGTTGCGGTTAAAGGATTTCCCAATATTTACCGGGTTTTACCCAGAGGCGAAATTCAAGACAGTCTCCCGCAGATTAAAGGTTATTTTACGGATATGTTTTCTGCAATCGATCTGCAAAGCGTTCGGATGATATTGGATAGCACGGACGTAACCGATAGTTTAGTTTTAAGTAACACATCGGCAATTTTCCATACGCAAAACAAATTGAATCCTGGCGTACATTCGGTAAAATTGTTTGTAAAAAATTCGCTTGGTTTGCAATCGGTTGCACAATGGCAATTTACCATTGCGCAACCCACTTTGCTTGCGGGAATAGTGAACCGTCCGCCGCAACATTTGCAATTAAATGTCAATTATCCCAATCCTTTTAATAACCGAACACGCATTCAATTCTATTTACCAAAATCAGGATGGGTAAAAGCGGATTTATTCAACATTCAGGGGCAAAAAGTGCGAACTCTTTTGCATTCCAACCTGTCTGCAGGAAGCCATTTTCTGCTTATTGACGGAACGCATTTGGCCAGCGGAATTTATTTATTACGTCTGCAAAGTGGCAAAGAGATGCGGGTGCGACGTTTACTTTTGTTAAAATAACAACCTATTAAAGGCAAAGCCATTTTTCTGTCGAAATAACGTAATTTTAACGCATTTCATTCGAGCAAAAGTGAAGCGCTTATTTTAGGTACAATTGTTTCAACAAAGGTTTAAGGGCGGTATTCCAACGTTGGTAGCCCTTTCGGTTTAAATGTAGGCCGTCAGAAACGTACCATTGTTTATCGGGAAGCCCATTTTTGTCCAATAATAATTGCGCCAAATCCAGATAAAATAAATTATCGTATTGTGCGTTGAATTTTTTTATTAAACGATTTGCCTGTTGCATTTGCGGCCATAATTTCCATCGCAATATACTGGGTTTAATGGAAATAAAAATCAGTTTTGCTTCGGGTAAATCCTTTTTAAAGCGGGTTACAAATGCTTTGTAATCAGCAAATACTTGCTGTGGTGATTTCCCGTAGGCAATATCGTTATCTCCTTCGTAAAAAACAACGACCAATGGATTGTATTTTTTCAAAAGCACATCAAAATAATACAAAACATCGGAAAGTTGCGAACCGCCAAAGCCCCGATTAATGACGGGATATTCGGGAAATCCGACATGGGTGTACCATTTGCGAATACTGGAACTCCCCAAAAATAACACCGCATTTGCAGGAAAACTGTTTTTCTTGTCATAAGTAAGAAATCGCGCGATCTCTTTTTTAAAGCGCAACGGATCGGGATTTTTCTTTAGCGGAGCCTGCGCCGAGACCTGAGAAAAGAACATCCACACGGTTAACAGTAAAGCGAGCCGATTTTTACGCATACCATTCCCTGCATTTAATTGATATTCAGAATTTTCGGGATTACTTCAAGAATATTTTCCGGATCGTATGGTTTTTCAAAAAATAATATATCGTTTAACTTTTCGATTTTCTGTTTAATTTCCGGCTCAATAAAGCCGGTTGTTAAAATAATTTTTACTTGCGGATTAATTTGCTTGATTTCCTGAGCAACCGCATAACCATCTTTTTCTGGCAAATCGAAATCAAGAATTACCAAATCGATTTCTTTTTTCAATTTTTCAAACATTTCAATAGCTTTATCGCCGGAATAAACGCTTGTAATCCCGTATCCGTGTGTTTTTAGAAGGTGGCTCAGCATCTGACTTAACAATATGTCGTCTTCCACCAACAGGATGCGTGCGCTACCAAATAAAAAGCGGGAATCCGCCTTTTTTTGCCATCGTTTAAGCGTAACTTTTTTAGGGGATGCAGGAAAGAAAAGATGAAACGTCGTACCGCGGTCCTTTTTACTCTCCACTTCAATATAGCCGTTCATACCGCGTACCACACCGAAAACAACGGAAAGCCCTAACCCTGTACCTCCCTCTTTAGTCGAATAAAACGGATCGAAAATAAATTTCAATTCGCTCTCTTCCATTCCGATTCCGTTATCTTGTACCGACAAATGAATATAAGATGGTTGAATTTGTTGTTCATAGGGAATGGGTAATTTTTCCGCTGAAACCAGATCCGTTTTAATTTCTATTTTTCCCGTCTTTCCGGTCGCCCGAATGGCATCAATAGCATTCAAACATAAATTAAGCAATAATTGATGGATTTGTATTTGGTCCGAAAGCACGGGAAGCACTTTCTTTGAGAGATGCAACTGGTAGGTAACGGCCTTCGGTGTGGTTTGGCGCAATAAATTTACTACTTTTTCAATTTCTCGATTCAAATCCAAGACTTCGTATTTGGGTTCCTTTTTACGCGCAAAGGTCAATAAATTTTGTATAAGCGTTTTCCCGCGTTCAACAGCCTGGCGAATTGCTTCTAAGGGATCCCGTATTTGCGCATCCGTTGGTAGATTTTCTTTAATAATAGTGTAATTTCCCTGAATAATGCCTAAAATATTATTAAAATCGTGAGCTATTCCTCCGGCCAAAAGCCCAATCGATTTCATTCGTTCAGCATGGCGTAAATTTTCTTCCAATATTTTGCGATCGGTTAAATCGCGGGCAATTCCGTAAACACCACGCTTTTTTCCGCCCGAAGAAAAGGGGGAACAAATAGTTTCCACAATTTTAAAACCATCGGGTGCCATAATTCTAATTTCATGGGGTTGCTGATATTTACCATTCAAACAATCCTTAAACCGGCTCTTGAACGATTTTCGTTCTTCGGCAATAATTAAATCGGAAAACGGACGTCCGATCCAATCATCAATATTTTGTTTGGTTATAACGGTAAAGGCAGGATTCAGCGCTTCGATTAGACCCTCGGAATTCAAAATAAAAATCAAATCGGGCGCCGTACGAAACAACGTACGATATTTGCGCTCACTATCGGCCAGAGAAAGCTCTGTGGATTTGCGTTTTAAAGAGCTGACGAAAATACTGGAAATAATTTTTAACAGATTAATGTCTTCTGTTTCCCAATATTTAGGCATACGTACCGAATCGAACCCGATGAAACCGATAAGTTCATCGTTTTCGATCATCGGAACGACAATGAGAGATTGAATATCCTGAGCCTGCAAAATTTCTTTTTCGGCACTTGCTTCCGGAGGCAATTCCGTTACCTTAGGGATATGGATAATTTCATGTTTCAGTAAACGTTTCATCCACCAGGGGAAAATTTTCGACGGTACATTTTGCAGGTTGTCTATTTGAGGCGCAATTCCATCGGCACACCATTCGTGTGTATTAACCATTATTTGCTGATTATTACGAAAAAGAAACAAATAGCTACGATCCACATTTGCATATTCGCCAACCATTTGCAGAGTTTTATTTATGCTTTCATCCACCTTATATGTGGGCGCTTGGGCAAACATGGAGGCAATTTTAGCGATAACCGTTTCCAGACGCTCGCCGCGTTTTGTTTTACGCGATTCCACGGAAAGATAGGCAATATCGACACCCAATCCGGAAATACCGATTTTTTCTTTGCGATCGTCCAATAAAAAGTTCAAATTCCAAAGCATCTGAATAATGCGGCCGTCTTTACGCATCAAAGGAAATTGTAAAGTTTGTGGTAATAAGCCATTCTCTAATACTTGCCGATATTGATTCTGTTTTTCCAAGGCGTCTTTTTCGGTAAAAAATAAAGTGAAAAAATTTTTACCGATGATTTCATTTGCTCGGTAACGGGTGGTTTTACAAAACATCTGACTTACATATTGCAAATTGCCGGAACGATCCAAAAACATTCCGGAAAAACGGATATTTTTGATAAAATAGCGTAATTGAGGTAAAAACAAATGTTCCCGAATTTTTTCCATGGAAAAGAATAAGAAATAAAACAACGTTGCCGAGTGGCGTACAATCATCCCCATTACGTTGGAATGGTCAGGTAAAAAAAAGAGTGTTTCGATAACGGTTTCATGCGGCAATATTTGGGTATTGTTTATCTGAGTCAAAATTTCCGCGGGAATATTGACCAATTCTGGCAACCGTTTGCTTAACAGTTTTTGCTTTGGCAAAGCAAACCGTTGGCAAGCATATTGATTGGCGTCTTTAATGATCCAATTTTTTTTCCGGAATAAAATTGCGCCCGAATTTTCTTGTACGAATAAGAATGGCTTCATATTACAATTCGTGATTTTTTTGACATAAAATCGTTTACCCAGTGCAAAATAGCGTTTCCTAAAAAGCAATGCAAATCAAGATGTACAAATTAACGGGCTTTCCTTCAACCAGTTAAAGATGCGCAAATGCTAAGCATCTTTGTGCACTTATATAGCGTATGGTATTATGATTTTTCCCTAAAAGATTCTACGCAAAACAAATTTTTAACGCAGCATTTTTAAACCGTTTTGGCCCACCAAATGCGCACTTTATTGCCAATCTGCTCAAAAAGAACGTACATAATGGGAACGATTAACAGCGTGAGTAACGTACTGGTAGTTAATCCGCCAATTACGGCACGAGCCAAGGGCGCCCAGTTTTCCGAACCACTTCCCCACTCAAATGCCAACGGCAGCATTCCCAAAATCGTAGTTGAGGCGGTCATCAAAACAGGACGCAAACGCACGCGTCCCCCTTCTTCCACTGCTTCGTACAACCCTTTACCCTTGCGTCGTAACTGATTGATGTAGTCGACCATTACGATGCCGTTATTCACTACGATGCCCACTAACATTACAATTCCAACCAAGGCCATTACACTTAAAGTGGTTCCCGTAATAAACAGAGCGATAAACACCCCGATTACCGAAAGCGGCACGGTAAACATAATAATAAACGGATCTACCAGCGATTCAAATTGAGAAGCCATAATCATATAAACCAACAAAATTGCGGCAAAAAAGGCAATGGTAAGGTATCGGAACGATTCGCGTTGATCCTGAGCCGTCCCGCCGATAACCACCTGAAATTCCGAAGGAATATGTTCTTCATTTATGATTTTTTTAATTTTACGCACGGCTGTGGAAAGATCGGTATCGGAAAGGTCGCAGCCAACGGAAACATAGCGTTCCTGATTTTCCCGAAAAATTGTAGACGGTGCCTCTGTTTCTTCGACATGGGCCACTTGTTGCAATTGAATCATCTTGCCCGAAACGGTGGGGATAAGCAAATGTTTCAAATCTTCCTTGCTGTTGCGGTAGGGTTTGTCCAGACGAACCATGATATCGTATTCATCGCCATTTTCATGAAAGCGAGCGGCCACCGTTCCCTGAATGGCCGTGGAAATAATATCGGCCACCTGCATGGTGGAAAGTTTGAGATCGTTTAGGCGTTGCCGATCGGGAACAATGCGCAATTCTTTACCACCGCGCTTCATATTGATATCGATATCAACTAATCCGTGAATTTTTTTCATCTTTTGCTTTAATCGTTTGGCGATTTTCTTGGCGCCGTCAAGATTATGACCGAATATCTTGACATCAATAGCACGGTCTGTTGAAACCATTCCGGTTTTAATGAACTGGTAGGTAACCCCGGGAAGCTGTTCCAGCTTTTTACGTAACGCATCTTCAATTTCGGCTTGTGAACGTTTGCGCTGTTCCATAGGTTTAAGGCGAATCCGAAAATTAATGGCTTCGCTTCCGTTGCCGCCAAAAAAGGCATAAATTCCCTCTCCTTGTCCGAAAATGGCTAACACATCCGTGGCTTCTGGAATATCTTTTTTTACGAATTTTTCTAATTTTAGAACGGTTTTGCGTGTTTCGTTTAACGGCGTTCCTTTTTCCCGATAAACGGTAAGCGCAATAAAGCCCTGATCCGATTCCGGTAAAAATTCTCCCCCGATAAACGGAATAAGTAGTAAGGAAAGGGCAAATAATATTGTTGTAGATATAATAACCGTTTTTTTGTGCGCCAATGCCCAGTGCAACGTTTTACCGTAGGTATCGGTAATATTCCTCAAAAAACGCCTGATTTTTTCTTTGAACGCATCAATTCGCCAATTTTTGCTTTGAGTATGAATGCGTAAAATACGAGATCCCAGCATGGGAACCAAAGTAAGGGCCACAATGAGCGAAACAAACAAACTAAAGGTAATTGTTACCACCATATCGCTAAACAGTTGACCGGCAATGCCTGGCACAAACAAGACCGGTAAAAACACACCTATCGTGGTAAGTGTAGAAGCCGTAATAGCCATGGCCACTTCCGTTGTTCCGATATGAGCGGAAGTAAAGCCATCTTCCCCCAACTCGCGGTGGCGATAAATATTTTCCAACACCACAATGGAGTTGTCCACAAGCATTCCGATTGCAAGTGCTAACCCGGCCATGGAAATGATATTCAAAGTTAAATGGGCCAACATCATGACGGCAAAGGTTGAAATGACCGAAATAGGAATAGCCAAGCCCATAATAATGCTGCCGCGAATATTCAGCAGGAAGAAATAAATAACCAAAAATGCAATCAAAAAGGCCAAAAGTGCCGTATCACCCAAATTCCCGATGGAATTCATGATGTATTCCGATTGATCGTAAGCCATACGCAATTGAACATCTCTGGGTAAAACTTCCTTAATGTGTGCCAGCGCCTTACGTACATTTCGACAAGCCTGCACGGTATTGGCGTCGGATTGTTTGAACACGCGCAAATACACACCTTGGTTGTAGTTTACGCGAACGTCGCTGGTTAATTCTTTGTAACCATCTTCGACCGTGGCTACATCCTTCAGAACAAGCGGGCGCCCGTGTTCGTATTTGATCAGCACATTTTTAATTTGTCCGAGCGAAGTGTAATCGCTGGCAATATGTAGGGCAAAATTGGTGGTTTTAGTTTCGATGGCACCGGCAGGCAGCAATCCGCCTGAGGCACGTATGGCACGCACAATATCCGAAACGGACAATTGATGGGCAGCCAATTTTACGGGATTTATTTTTATGTTAATTTGACGTTGCAACCCGCCGGCTGTTTCTACCATGGCCACACCGTCAACGCGTTCGAGCAACGGTTCGATACGATCGGTACTAAGCTGTCGCAATTCGGCAGGCCCCATATCCGGCGAATTGATCAAAATAAAAGCAATGGGCATCATGGACGGATCAAAGGCAAAAGTAAGCGGATCGGTTGCTTCATCCGGCAAATATTTACGTATCATGTCTATCCGTTTGCGCACGTCGTTTTCGGCTTTGGTCATATCGGTGCCCCAATCAAATTCCAAAGTGGTAACACAAACGCCCTGCGTTATTTGGGATTTTACATTTTTGACGTTTTTGGTGGCTGATACGGCCTCTTCGATGGGACGGGCGATCAGATTTTCCATGTCAATCGGCCCAACACCTTTGTATTCCGTAATGACACCAACGATGGGAAAATCGATATTGGGAAAAAGATCGAGCTTAAGCTGCGAAAACGAAAACAGAGCGAACCCGATGACAATCAAATAGATCATGGAAAGGGTGATGCGCTTTTTTATGGAAACTTCGACTAATTTCATAGTGACCCCACTTTTAAAATCCGACAAAACTCCGAATCGACGGATTATTTATTCGTTCGTACGAATGAGCACTTTCTCCCCTTCTTTGAGTGAAAATTGCCCTACAACAATAACTTTGTCGCCGAAATGCAATCCTTTTACAATTTCGACACGGTCTCCGTAGGCTAACCCTTTTTGTACGGCAACCATTTTAGCCATGCTGTCTTGCACGACAAAAACATAAAATTTTTTGACGGAATAGCTTTCGCCGGAATTTCGGTTAATTTTGACTTCCGTTCGGGATAAGATTGCATTATCGGGAATAATGATCGTATTCTTTTTTTGCGTGATTTTAATTTTAAACAAACCGTACAATCCCGAGGTTAACGTTTTATCGTGATTATCGAAAATGGCTTCGGCCAAAATCGTCCGGCTAACTGGATCAATAGCCGGATCGATACGTACAATTCGGCCGTCAAAGGTCCGTTTGCCAAGGGCCGGAAAGGTTGCTTGCACGCATTGTTCCGGCTCTATTTTTCCCAAGTATAAATCAGGAACATACAGTTTGGCTTTCATCAAGGAAGGATTAATGATTTTGGCTACGGGTTGTCCCATCCCCACCATTTGCCCGATATCAAAATAAATACTGCCCACAATACCGGAAAAGGGAGCTTTGATAAAGCTGTCCCAGTAGCGTTCTTTGGCTTGAGCATAAGCCGCTTCCATTTGTTCTAATCCGGCTTTTGCTTCTTCTAAGGAAGATTTTATAGTTTGCCATTGTTGGTCGCTAACCGCTTTTGCCCGATACAACCTTTGATAACGCTCGTAATCGCTTTTGACATTTTGATAACGTGCACGGGCCGAATTCAATGCGGCTTGCGCCTGAAGCATGCCTTGCTCTAACAACGTATTGTTTAAAGCGGCAATAATATCCCCCGCTTGTACCGCACTGCCAACCGGTTTTCTGATTTCGGTAAGGCGTTCGGAGGTTTTGCTTAAAACCAAAGCATCATGCTGTGCTTCAAGATTTCCCGTGACTTCCGCATAGATGCTGATGGAATCGGGATGGAGGGTTAATACACGCACCGGAATGCTCTTGTTTTTTGCCTGATTATTTTCAGATTTACAAGCCCACAATGCAAGTAAAAAAAACATTAAAAAAAATGGCATTCGCTTTATCATAATGCATTCTCCTTTCAATCGGTTAAAGGCTATTTTAACAATGCCTTACTGCCAGATTGAATTTAATTTTCCGATGGCTTTTAATAACTTTAGCTGACTTATATTTACATCGTAAATTCCTTGCCGGTATTGCATTTCGCTTGCGGTAAAAGCGCTTTGTGCATTTAGTACATCCACCTGTGTGCTTAAGCCTTCTCGGTAGCTCAAATTAGCCAGGCGCAAGGTTTCCTTAGCTTGCCGAAATGCCTGTTTTAAACTTTGAAGATTTTGCCGCGCTTCTTTGTAAGCATTTAAACAATTTTTTACATCAAGTAGAACGGCGCGCCGGAGCTGCTGCCGTTGCAAGGCAATTTTCTTTTCCTGAATACGCGCCTGTTGCAATTCGATAAGGCTCTTGCCTCCTTCAAACAAGGGAAACTGCAATGCAATCGAAGCCGACTTGGCACGCGTGTAGTCATCCCAACGCACATGACTGTTATCCAAAAAGGCTTGATGTTGCACATTAGCGCTAACAACAATTTGCGGTAAAAAGTGTGACCCGGCCATATACGTTTGTGCGTGAACCGCCTTCTGGCGGAAGGTCATACTTTTTAAATCAGGGCGGTTGCTCAAGGCTATTTTTTGAAGTTGATCGAGAGATAAGGCGGCAAAATCTTTTAAAAAATCCATTTGATGCAAACTGTCGAGCACGACAACGGAATCTTTAACATCAAAATTCAAAAGAAACTTCAAATTTTCAACAGCCATTTTACGATTATTTTTAGCAGAAGTTAACCGAGGCAGGCTCTGCGAAAAACGAGTCTCCGCCCGAAGTAAGTCTAATTGCGAGGCAGTTCCATTATTGTAGAATTTGCGCACTTGTTCAAGATTAGCCCGAGCCGCATCAACGGCTTTTTGATTAACCTGCACCAAATCGTTACTTAAAATAAGCGTAAAATAAGCTTCTATGGATTTCAGTGTTATATCTGATTCTTTACCTTTGAGTAAAGATTGTAAAGACTTTTTACTATTTTTTTGCATGCTAAAATTGGCCAGACGTAATCCGCCCAGAAATAAAGGCCATTGTGCTTGAAACATATGGGTAAAATTGTATTTGGTTCCCACGCGAAAGCTGCGTCCCATAAAAACCAAAAGGGGTAACTCCACGTTATTCACCGCCTGAAAGCTGTAGTTTAACGTAGGTAAAAATTCACTTACCGCTTTCCATTCGTTTAATTTTTGGTTGTTGTAATCTTGACGCATGATTTTTAAATCCAAATTCCGTTTTAATCCGATATCAACAACCTGATCCCAGGTTAAGGTAATTATATTACCGGCCGCAGCACCGCCGGCCAGCAAAAAAACAATTGCTAATACCCAACCCTTTCTCATGCACACCTCCGTTTCGATCTATTGATCTTAATTTTTGTCGAGAAAAAAATGCTTGCGCCAAAAACGGTACAAACGTTCCAGATTTTCATCGGTTAATGCCGAATCATCGTGAAAAACAAACTTCCGAATAGTAAGATGATTCAAACTACTAGTCATTGTCATCATCAATAAATCCAAATCTTCACCCACAGCCACATAGCCTTGCTGTTGTCCGATCTCCAAAATCTTTCGAAAACGCTGCATAAGAGACATGACATATTGAACCATTTCGCGTTTTATGCTTTCGGGAATGGCAAAGAGATGAATCATAGCATGGAAGCGAAAAAATTGCGGGTATTTACGTACAAAAACCTGTCTACCGAAAATAAGTCCGTGTATTTTTTGCAGGAAATCGTGAGGAGCCTCCACATATTCGGCGTAAATTTGGTCACCGACTTTTTTGGAGAAATTAATCATTTCAAGCAACAGCGTTTCTTTGTCTTTAAAATAATAATACAAGGTGGGTTTTCGTATTCCCACCGCTTCACAAATTTGGCGAATGGAAACTTTGTCGTAGCCATAATCGGCAAAAAGTTCGGCTGCGGTTAAAAAGATGCGACTTCTGGTATCTTCATTCTGTGCGGACATGAATCTCCCTTTCTATACCTACCGTTCGGTATAGAAAGTAATAAGAGATACTATGTAATGCAATTATTTTTTGAAATTTACGATCTAAGTAAGATTGATTAACGGCCCGTTTTTCCTCCGTAGACATCCCCGATTCTTCTTAAAAAACCGAATACGGTTGCTTTTATGATCCTTTTTTTTCTGAATTCAAAGATAACTATTTTAATAAAATCATTTTCTTTGTCTCTACTTTTCTGCTTGTTTTAAGCCTGTACCAATAAACACCGCTTGCTAACCGACTCCCGTCGAAAACAACTTGATGTTGGCCTGCTGGCATGGTTCTGTCTATTAGCGTGCTAACCTTTTGACCCAGAATATTGAATACGGTTAAGCTTACCTTTGCAGAGACAGGCAGACGAAAACGAATGGTCGTTTGTGGATTGAACGGGTTCGGAAAATTTTGTTCCAATGCAAAATAATTCGGTAGCCTGCTACTACTTTGCATACCGGTCAACGGGGCGGCATCGAACAAAAATACATCCTGTTGGCTAAAAGGTTTTTTTGTGGAAATGACATATTCATCTCCTGCGGTCGGAGCAAGATGGTCTTGTCCAGCAGGAAATTCACTTTGCAATTTCCACAATTTTGTCAAATCGTTTTTATTTTTTGTTAAAATCAAATCGTCTTCGGCCTGCCAGCGCGTCGAATCCTGCCCATGTTTTCCGACGTAAACACCAAGCACCTCTCCTGTGGTCAAATTTATTGCTTTGAACGGCAACAATCGCGGTGTAATTAAAGAGGTATCTACAACGTGATCGTAAAAACGCAATGCAATATCATACGGATAAATATTACCATACGAAAGAATACGGTAATTCAAATTGGTCGTCGATTTATTGCTCCACCCGGTTTTTGTCGTGTCCAATCCTGGGGAATCATTTCGAAAGCTCAAACGAAAACCGTTAAAGGTGCGTCCGGCATCACCTTCGGCGGGCAATGGGTCGTGATCAATCAACAACTCTCCTGTGGTGGAATCCATAATGGAGTAGGTCATTTGTCCGTTTTGAGATGCAAAGGTTACTTTGTACAAATCAAATTTAAAGCGGGTACTATTTACCAATTGAACAAATACCTGTCCGGTAGCGCATCCCTGTAAATGCTGCAACAAATTTGCTTGTGCCAGATTGTATTCGTTATGAATAAAAACATTTCGCTCCGTTGCCGTTGTTTCCTGACCATCGTTGGCTTCGAACAACAACCGATACCTCCCGTTTGTATAGGCCCATGTGTTTAACAATAGACTATCACCGTGCAAGGCAAGCGTATCGTTTACAATGTCAGATTGAACGATTAGGTGCAATTGCAGGGCGTCTCCGTCAACATCCGCGGCCTGCCATTTGAGTAAAGCATTCCTGCAGAGAATGCTTTCGTTTCGCACATCTACGATTAGACCGGGCGCAACGTTTTCTGCACCGGAATTGTCGATGGCAAAATAATCCGTCGTTTGATATTCGTAATAAGCATTTCGGTCAAAAACCCGAACGCGCAATTTGTAAAACGGCCAGCTTGGCAATGAACTAATGTCCAAATCGACAGGCGCATCGGCGCTTACATCTTCTTGCAATGCCCGCCAATGAGCGCCGTTATCCGCACTAAGGGCATACTCCGCTTTTGCTTCGGAACTTAAGGAGGTATTTTGCCAGCTTACGGTCATTGTTTGGCTAAAGGTTTTGCCGATAATCGATTCGGCCGGAATCAAATCCTGTTTCGGAAAATAGTTGCCCAACCGATAGGTGTAAAAACGTTCCGCCCTGCGGCAATTATCCAATAAATCTTGCAAATCACGCCCAAAAACAAAGGCTACGCCAATATGCGTCGTTTTTCCCGCAGGCAAATCGAAATAACCGACTCCGCCCATCATTTGCCGATCGCCTTCATAATCCTGCCGGTCAAAATTCCCCGGAGTTAATTCCTGCCAAATTTTTTGATCATCGCGAATCCAAAGAGTTCCGAATGTGGGAAACATGGCGCTGGTCAAACCCATCATGTCGGCTTCGTCCTCATCGGTGAATTCAAAATGGGGCTCTCCCAATGTCGGCCGTCCGTCTCCTTCACCGTAATCACCGGTATGGGGAACGCCATCAGCACCCAGGTCATCGGTCAGGGCATTCCAATCACCGTCATTATCAATTCCATCCCATTGACTTTCGTCAACCATACCGTCGTTATCATTATCGATGTTGTCCGTATCATTGCCGGGAGGCTGCAAAAAGAGAACACCAAAATATCCCGGCGTGCTATCGGGGTTTACAAGACTTTTCCCATCCCCGTCATAGGCATAAACCAAATTTTGCTGCTGATCATATCCGTACCGATCATCAGTGTAATCTTTCCACCCGCCGATATGGGGATCACCCCAAAATCCGAAAAGCATTTTGGGCAAATCGTGCGTGCTTATGTTGGTCACATTTAACACGGCAAACAGAATATCCCGATAAAAGTCCTGAACCTGAATGGGATGGACTTCCACCTCAAGGCCAAGTCCCTGACGGGCGGAATCCTTTGGGAACGGATAGTAGGCAAATTCTCTGTTATCGCGATCATCCATACCGTAAATTGTTTCCAGATCGCCAAGTACTTGTCCGTCCTGCCAAACACCAGGCCAAAGATACCGATTTACCAACGGATCGAACCATTCTTGCGGCCAATAATCCGGAATGGCATCCATGTTGAAATCGAGCTCCCGCGAGATGGGCAATTGCTTAAAACGAGGCGGATCGAAATAAAATAGTGCACTGTCGGCTGTGTAGCGAATCGGCTCAAAACCCCAACGCATATTACCTTCAGGATTCAATTCCGCTCCGTTCGAAGTTAATCCGTCGCTAATGATATGAACGACATAACGCACGGTATCGCCGTCATTTATTGCTATTACATCCGGATGGCTGCCAGCCGGTACAGGAACTTCGGCCCCGAAGAAGAAACCGAATTCGTAGGCATAGCCCAAACCATGCCAGACGAAATCGGTCGTTTTATTTTCGGCATTGGAATAACTTCCGTAGTTGAAAATTTTGACGGTAATGTCATTACCATCCATTACCACGGCATTGCGATTGGGGTTGACGCTTTGCGCTTGCAAAAAGGCAATAAAAACAAAAAAGAACAGAAATGCTTTTTTCATTTTGATTTCTCCGAAAATTTTATCTGAATTCAGGAGGGAGGATTCGAATTCGTTGTTAATTTATGAATTAAAACATACGTTTTCAAAAAAAATGACGGTTGTATTTTTTAGATTGGCAAGACGGGTATTGTAGTAATCGTTGAATCGTTTAATTGTTGAATGGTTATTCGATATTCGGTGCTTCTTCGGTGGGATTCGGTGGCTGGGGGAAGGGTTAAGGGTAATCGTGGGCGGGAAAGGTTGACTGGTTGATTGGTTGAATTGTTGAATTGTTGAATGGTTGAATCGTTGAATTGTTGAATGGTTATTCGATATTCGGTGCTTCTTCGGTGGGATTCGGTGGCTGGGGAAAGGGTTAAGGGTGTAAGGGTTAAGAGTTAATGGTGCGAAATAGTGCCGACTTATGAGCAAGTTCGGTGGTTTGTTGCGGTGTTTACCCCCCGTAGCCCCCCTCAAAGGGGGGCGCTTTGTGTGTGGCAGTTTGTGGCCTTGCGGGAAGAAGTCGGTTGCCGAGTGGTCCCGATTCGTCGGGAAGTATCGAGGCACCGGCAGTCTTTTCTCATTATTCCTTTTTCTTTTTTCATTTTTCATTTTCTTCGTGCAGATCAATGGTCAGAAAAAGTTGACTGGTTGATTGGTTGAATCGTTGAATGGGGCGTCGTTGCTGACCAATGTTGCGCGCAGATCACGCGGATTGGCGCAGATTTTTTTCTGCGAATATCTGCGGAATCTGCGAGAGCCAATAATCGGGATTCTTCGGTGGTTTGTTGCGGTGTTTACCCCCTGTAGCCCCCCCTCAAAGGGGGGCTTTTTTTTTTTCGTGTGGCAGTTGTAGGTTAATGGTTAAGGGTAATCGTGGGCGGGAAAGGTTGACTGGTTGATTGGTTGAATCGTTAAATGGGGCGTCGTTGCTGACCAATGTTGCGTGCAGATCACGCGGATTGGCGCAGATTTTTTTCTGCGAATATCTGCGGAATCTGCGAGAGCCAATAATCGGAATCGGGATTCTTCGGTGGTTTGTTGCTGTGTTTACCCCCCGTAGCCCCCCTCAAAGGGGGGCGCTTTGATTGTGGCGGTTTGCGGCCTTTTGGCCCTATTCCTTTTTCTTTTTTCATTTTTCCTTTTTCATTTTCTCCGTGCAGAGCAGTGGCCGGGGAAAGGGTTAAGGGAGATCAGTGCCAATAAGCCTGACGTTAAACAATAATTATCCTTCAACGGCTACCCGTTACGCTCTATTGTTTAACCGCCTTAAATAAACGTATGGTGTCAAAAAACCAAAGATGATCTTCGAATTCATCAAAGCCCCATTCTTTTAACTGCGCTTTCCAATCGCGTTCGATAAAATCAAATGCCAAAGGACATTCAATTGCTTTAAATCCCAACCGAAACCATAGCGGTTTACTTTTAAAATCGAACTCGTTAAAATCCAACAGGATAAACTGTCCGCCCTTTTTGAGCGCCTTTTTCGCATTGTCGACAATAATTTTGCGATTCTCCTGCGTAAAGC
>Ga0256914_1000553_pt1 | contig 36874 bp, 41 predicted proteins | sample HulkmetaG_FD_191571 | JGI IMG/M metagenome (GOLD analysis project Ga0256914, IMG submission 191571) | Hydrothermal chimney microbial communities from Main Endeavour vent field at the Juan de Fuca Ridge, Pacific Ocean - Hulk | ecosystem: Environmental > Aquatic > Marine > Hydrothermal vents ... | reverse complement strand
TGGCGATAATATTACGATAGACGTAGAATTGCAGAAAGAGATCGCCTTGGAAAAAGAATTGCGCTTTGCGATTCGTGAAGGCGGACGCACAGTAGGTGCGGGTGTTGTTACGGAAATTATCGAGTAATAAAATAAAGAGGTGGTAGAGTGGCTAACCAGAAAATTAGAATACGGCTTAAAGCTTACGACCATAATTTGATTGATAAGTCGGCGGACAAAATTATACGTACCGCTAAAGCCACCGGAGCGGTTATTTCCGGGCCCATTCCTTTGCCCACGGATCGCTCAGTTTATACGGTGTTGCGTTCACCGCATGTAAATAAAAAATCAAGAGAACAATTCGAAACGCGCGTGCATAAACGCTTAATCGATATTTTGAATGCAACCGGTAAAACCGTTGATGCTTTGATGAAGCTGGAGTTACCGGCCGGTGTTGATATCGAAATTAAAACTTGATAAGGTTCGGAGTGAATAATGGCTGGCATTTTAGGTTTAAAAGTCGGAATGACACAAATATTTGACGAGAATGGCTTGGTAGTACCGGTTACTGTAATCAAAGCCGGACCCTGCTATGTGACGCAAATAAAAACAAAAGAAAAAGATGGCTATAATGCGGTTCAACTGGCATTTTACGATGCCAAGGAAAAACGCGTAACCAAACCCTTAAAAGGACATTTCGAAAAAGCGGGCGTCAGTCCCAAACGCTTTTTGGTGGAATTCGATTTTGGCGAAGAGCACGGATTGAATGTTGGGGATCAGGTGAATGTGGATATCCTGAAAGAAGGAACCCAGGTAAAAGTTTCCGGTACGTCCAAAGGAAAAGGGTTTCAGGGTGTGGTTAAACGCCATCATTTTAACGGAGGTCCAAAAACCCACGGTCAGTCCGATCGTTGGCGTGCGCCCGGTTCTCTGGGGCAGAGTTCGTATCCTTCGCGTGTTTTCAAAGGATTGCGCATGGCCGGACGAATGGGCGGGAAACGTACTACTTTGAAGAATGTTAAAGTAGTAAAGGTAGACGCGGAAAATAATTTATTGTTCTTAAAAGGTGCGGTACCCGGGTCCCGGAATTCATTAGTAGAAATAGTAACCAAATAAGCTGAAAAACAGGGTGCGTCATGAAGGTAAATGTATATGGAATAGATGGTCAAAAGACCAGCACAGAAGTTGAGTTAAGCGATAGCGTCTTTGGTATCGAGCCGAACGACCATGTTATTTGGTTGGACGTTAAGGCAATTTTGGCCAACCGGCGTCAGGGCACACATGCCACCAAGGGACGTTCGTATGTTTCCGGCGGCGGTAAAAAGCCTTTCCGGCAAAAAGGAACAGGTCGGGCGCGTCAAGGTAGTATTCGTGCACCACATTTTGTGGGTGGCGGACGCGTATTCGGACCGCAACCCAGAGACTACAGTCAAAAGGTAAATAAAAAAGTAAAAAAACTGGCACGTAAATCGGCATTGTCGTACAAAGCCAAAGAAAACAAAATACTGGTGGTCGAGAATTTCAATTATGAAAAACCCTCCACCAAGGAGTTGCTTAACTTTTTAAAGAATTTTGAGTTAGATGCCAAGAAGGTGTTGCTGTGTACATCAGAATATGCCCCTACCTTGGTGAAGTCGGCCGGTAATTTGTACAATGTCGAAATTCGCGAATCGAATACGTTTTCGACCTATGATATTTTAAAAGCCGATACGATTATACTTCAAGAAGGCGCTTTACAAAAAGTTAATGAGGTGTTGTCCAAATGAAAGAAAAACAGATTTTAATTCAGCCCTTGTTTACGGAAAAAATGGCACGGCTTCAGGATACGCAAAACAAATATGCCTTCAAGGTAAATTTAAAAGCCAATAAAATCGAAATTAAACAGGCTGTTGAAAAAAAATTCAACGTCAAAGTCAAATCGGTTCGCACGATGGTAATGCAAGGCAAAATGCGTCATCAATTTACCAAAGGCGGACGATACGAAGGGCGCCGTCCTTCATGGAAAAAGGCGATCGTAACGTTGCATGAAGGTAATGAAATAGACTTATTTACTAACGCATAATATGCTTGTGGAGTAGTCCAATGGGAATTAAGACATTTAAGCCAATTACACCGGGTTTGCGATTTAAGACGGTTAGCGACTTTGCTGAAATTACAACCGATACACCCTACAGGCCTTTGTTAGAGCCGATTAAAAAATCGGGTGGTCGCAATAATTTTGGTCGCGTCACATCGCGTCACCGTGGTGGTGGGCATAAGAGATTATATCGGAAAATCGATTTTAAACGGAACAAACGTGGTATCGAAGCGGTTGTTGAAACCATCGAATATGATCCCAATCGTACGGCACGCATTGCGTTGCTGAAATATGCGGACGGAGAACGCCGTTACATTTTGGCACCGGACGGTTTAAAAGTTGGCGATCGGATTATGGCCGGGCCGGAGGCGGAAATTCGCGTGGGTAATGCTTTGCCCTTGGAAAAAATACCGGTAGGTTTAACCATTCATGCCATCGAAATGCGTGAAAACAAAGGTGCGCAACTGGTTCGCAGTGCCGGTACATCCGCGCAATTGGCAGCAAAAGAAGGAAAATTCGCTTTGATCAAATTGCCTTCCGGTGAAATGCGCAAGGTTCATGCCCGCTGTTATGCCACCATCGGTCAGGTATCCAATGTAGATCACATGAACATCTCTATCGGTAAAGCGGGACGTTCGCGCTGGTTGGGCCGTCGTCCGCATGTGCGCGGAGTTGCCATGAATCCTATCGATCACCCCATGGGCGGTGGCGAAGGTAAGAGCTCTGGCGGCAGACATCCGGTTTCGCCGTGGGGACAATTGGCAAAAGGTTACAAGACTCGTAAAAAACATAAAAAATCGGATGCTTTAATCGTTAAGCGTCGTAAATAGGAGAAGAATTACTGATGGCACGATCAATTAAAAAAGGTCCTTATATTGATCAAAGTTTGATGAAGAAGATTCAGAAGCTTAATGAAGAAGGTAAAAAAGTTGTGATCAAAACCTGGGCGCGCCGAAGTGTTATTCCCCCGGATTTTGTTGGTCACACCATTGCGGTGCATAACGGGCGAAAATTTGTCCCCGTATATATTAGTGAAAACATGGTGGGGCATAAACTTGGTGAATTTGCTCCGACCCGTACCTTTCGGGGGCATGGTGGGAAATTGGCCGAACGCATGAGCCGCGTAAGATAAATATGGAGTATATGATGGAAGCTGTTGCAAAAACCAAGTATATTCGAGTTTCACCTCGCAAAGTAAGGCAGGTATTGCCTTTGATTACCGGGCGTACGGTGGAAGATGCATTAAATATTTTGTATTTCACCCAAAAAAGCGCCTCCGGGCCTTTAGCAAAAACAGTACGCTCTGCGTTTGCGAATTTAAGTAATATTGACGAAAACAAACGGTTCGACATGCGTGAAGCAAAAATTAAAAACGCTTATGTCGATGCCGGGCCGACGTTAAAAAGGTTTCGTCCCATGTCGATGGGGCGTGCCGGGCGCATTAGGAAGCGTACTTCCCATATCACAGTAGTGGTTGAATATTCAGATTAAGCGTTAAAAAGAGGAGAATTGGTTTGGGACAGAAAACTAATCCGATTGGCTTACGCCTTGGAATTATAAAATCCTGGAATAGCAGTTGGTTTGACGAACGCAGTTATGCGGATATGCTGCATGAGGATTTAAGGATTAGAAAATACATTCGTAGTCGTTTACGCAAAGCGGCTGTTTCCAAGATTGAAATCGAACGCACGGCAAAGCGTGTATTATTAACGATTCATACGGCACGTCCCGGAATAGTGATCGGAAAAAAAGGTCAGGAAGTCGATAAGTTGCGGGAAGAGTTACGCGCCTTAACCAACAAAGAAATTCAAATTAATATCAATGAAATCAAAAAGCCGGAACTGGATGCCTATTTGGTGGCGGAAAATATCGCACGCCAGATCGAGGGAAAAGTGAGCTGGCGCCGGGCCATGAAAAAAGCCATTACTTCGGCCATGCGGCTGGGAGCCGAAGGGATTAAGATTTTGGTGTCCGGACGTTTGGGCGGTGCCGAAATGGCTCGAAAAGAAATGTACAAAGACGGAAGAATTCCTTTGCACACCTTACGTGCCGATGTGGATTACGCAAGCTATACTGCCGTTACCACGTATGGCTCCATCGGTATTAAGGTTTGGATTTTTCACGGTGAAGTGATTGGCAAAGTGATTTAGCACAGTTTAGGAGTTGTACTCATGTTAATGCCGAAAAGAGTAAAATATCGCAAGCAACAGCGAGGCCGGATGAAAGGTAATGCTCAATCCGGACATTATATCGCTTTTGGTAGATACGGATTAAAAGCGCTGGAACCAGCCTGGATTACCAGCCGTCAAATAGAAGCTGCTCGTATTGCCATTACACGTCATATCAAACGTGGCGGTAAGGTATGGATTCGCATCTTCCCGGACAAACCCGTTTCCAAAAAACCGGCAGAAACCCGCATGGGTAAAGGAAAAGGATCACCGGAATATTGGGTAGCGGTAGTGCGGCCGGGTCGGATTTTATTTGAGCTTGAAGGTGTTCCTTTAGAGCTCGCCAAAGAGGCCATGCGCTTAGCGTCTCATAAATTGCCCATTAAGACTAAATTTGTGGTAAGTGAATAGCGGGAGTTTGAGCGATGAAAAAGACAGAAGAATTAAAGGGCATGACCTTGGAAGAATTACAGGGACGGTTAGCCGAAGCAAAAGAAGAATACGAAAATTTATTGTTGCAAAAAGCAACGCACGAAATTTCCAACCCTATGCGTATTCGCATTGTGCGTCGGGAAATTGCCAGAATTAAAACATTTATCAGACAACATGAATTGGGAATTCAAAAAAGTAATGGGTAGACTATGAAAACACAACGTGGTTTACGAAAAGTTCGTATCGGAAAAGTTGTTAGCAACAAAATGGATAAAACGATTACCGTAGCGGTGGAACGTCGGTTTAAACATCCCATTTACGGAAAGTTCGTAAAAAAGACGGTAAAATTTAAAGCGCATGACGAAAACAACGTCTGTTCTGAAGGTGATATTGTTAAAATAATGGAAACCAGGCCGCTGAGTAAAAGCAAACGGTGGCGCCTTGTTGAAATTGTTGAAAAAGTGAAATAAGGAAGCTAAAAATGGTACAAGAATATACTAAACTCAACGTAGCGGATAATTCGGGTGCGCAAAAGGTTATGTGCATTCGCATTCTTGGGAGCTCTGGTAAAAAATACGGTACCATCGGTGATATTATCGTGGTATCCGTAAAAAGCGCCATTCCTGGCGGATCGGTTAAAAAAGGCGATGTCACCAAGGCCGTAATCGTGCGCACAAAAAAAGAAATTCGCAGACCCGACGGCTCATACATCCGCTTCGACGATAATGCGGCCGTCTTGCTGGATAATCAACTGGAACCGAAAGGAACGCGTATTTTTGGCCCGGTTGCCCGTGAATTGCGTGAAAAGCAATTTATGAAAATTGTTTCTTTGGCACCTGAAGTATTGTAAACATAGACGGGAATAGGCATCATGAAAATTCGTAAAGGTGATACAGTTAAAGTTATTGCGGGATCTTACAAAGACAAGGGAAAAGTCGGTAAGGTACTTAAGGTTTTTCCCGATAAAAACCGCATAATCGTAGAAGGTGTAAATTTGATTAAACGGCACATGCGTCCTACGCAAAAATTGCCGCAGGGCGGAATAATTGAAAAAGAAGGTCCTATTCATGTGTCGAATGTTATGTATTATTCCACAAAATTTAATACCACCACTCGGATCGGGTATAAAATTTTAGAAGACGGATCCAAGGTTCGTTATTGTAAGAATCCTGAATGTCAGGGTGAAATTATTCCTGATGTCGAATAGCTGTAGTATGGAGTAGAAAGATGGCAGAATATTTTCCAAGATTATTAGAAAAATACCAGAAAGAAGTCGTTCCGCATTTGCAGAAAAAGTTCGGCTACAAAAACATCCATGAGGTTCCCAAACTGCTGAAGATAAGCATTAACGCGGGTGTTGGTGAAGCTACGCAGGATCCGAAAGCGCTTGAAGGGGCGGTTAAAGATTTGACGATTATTGCCGGTCAAAAACCCATTATTACCTCGGCGCGCAAATCGATTTCTAATTTTAAATTGCGTCAAGGAATGAAGATCGGTTGCAAAGTAACCTTACGTAGTTGGCGTATGTGGGAATTTATGGATCGTTTTGTTTCGTTGGCCGTGCCGCGTATTCGTGACTTTCGCGGTTTTTCCGATAAATCTTTTGACGGGCGCGGAAACTATTCTTTGGGTATTAAAGAGCAGATTATTTTCCCCGAAATCAATGTCGACAATATCGATAAAATCAGGGGATTTGACATTACGTTCGTTACCTCTGCTAAGACCGATGAGGAAGGGTACGAATTATTAAAAGAATTGGGCTTCCCATTCAAAAAGAAATAATTAAAACGATGAGGTGAAGGTTTGGCACGTAAAGCACTTATTGTTAAGCAAAAAAGAGAACCAAAATTCAAAGTAAGAAAATACCATCGTTGTCGTCGATGTGGCCGTCCGCGCGGCTATTTGAGAAAATTCGGGTTATGTCGCATCTGTTTTAGGGAATTAGCGCTTCAGGGCGAAATTCCTGGCATAACCAAGGCGAGCTGGTAGTTGGAAAGGAGACTTAATCGATGTCAATGACAGATCCAATTGCAGATTTTTTAACTCGCATTCGCAATGCCCTGCATGCACAACATAAATATGTGGATATTCCTGCTTCCAATATGAAGCGTAAAATGGCGCGTATTCTTTTAGAGCAGGGATTTATTAAAAAGTACATTATTATTGATGACGGTAAACAAGGGCTGATTCGAATCTGGTTAAAATATGACGAAGAAAATAATCCGGTCATTACGCATTTGGAACGCGTAAGCACCCCGGGACGTCGGATTTATGTGGACGTAGATAATCTTCCGCGGGTAATGAATAATTTGGGTATCGCCATCGTAACCACATCCAAGGGTGTTCTTACGGCCAGAGAAGCGCGTCGGCAGAACGTTGGCGGTGAAGTATTGTGTTACATCTGGTAATGAATAGGAGAAGATAAAGTGTCACGTATCGGTAAATTACCAGTTCCAATTCCGGAAAAAGTTTCCGTTGAGTTACAGGAAAATAATTTTATGGTAGTCAAAGGGCCCAAGGGCGAACTGAAACGTCAGTTGCATCCTGCCATGAATATCGAAGTTAAGGAAAACGAAGTGCTGGTTACGCGTCCGGACGATTCCAAATTCAATCGTTCGCTCCATGGGTTAACCCGGCAATTGATTGCCAATATGATCGAAGGTGTTTCCAACGGTTTTAGTAAAAAACTTCAAATTATCGGCGTCGGATATCGTGCGGAAATGAAGGGGAAGAAATTAGTATTAGCCTTAGGCTATTCGCATCCTATTGTTTTTTCTGCACCGGAGGTTATTAAAATCGAAACGCCCAGTCCGACGGAAATCGTGATTTCCGGTATTAATAAGGAACTTGTCGGTTTGGTTGCTGCCAAAATTCGCAGCTTCCGCAAGCCCGAGCCATACAAAGGCAAGGGAATTCGTTATGAAGGTGAATATGTGCGTCATAAAGCAGGTAAAGCTGCTGGTAAATAAGAAATAGGATGATGGCAATGACGAAGAAAAATAAAAAAAGAAAAAAAACCGTAGTCGGTACAAGTGAGCGTCCGCGCCTTGTTGTGTACCGCAGCAATAAGTATATCCATGCGCAATTAGTAGATGATTATGCCCACAAGGTATTGTTGGGTATGTTCGATAAAAGCAAGATAGCCCGTGAGGCATTAAAAGAGGCCAAAACCAAAAAAGAGCGATCTTTTGCTTTGGGAAAATTGTTTGCCGAAGAAGCCAAAAAACTGAATGTTACTAAAGTGGTTTTCGATCGCAACGGATATATTTATCATGGCCGTGTAAAATCCTTTGCCGAAGGTGCAAGAGAAGGTGGATTGGATTTTTAAAATTTAGGAGATTACAGTGGTTGAACGTATCAATCCGAGTGAATTAGAGTTAAAAGAAAAAGTTATTCATATTAATCGTGTGGCCAAGGTTTTAAAGGGTGGTCGTCGGTTCTCATTTAATGCCGTTGTGGTGGTTGGCGATGGTAAGGGCGTTGTTGGCCTTGGTTTGGGTAAAGCTAACGAGGTGATCAATGCCATTGCCAAAGGTACCGAACAGGCCAAAAAGAACCTGGTTCGTGTATCCATTATTAATGGTACGATACCCCATCCCATTAAAAGTAAGTATGGCGCAGGTTATGTGGTGCTTAAACCGGCCTCGCCCGGTACGGGTGTTATTGCCGGTGGCCCAGTACGTGCCATTTGCGAAGCGGCTGGCATTACGGATATTTTAACTAAATCCATCGGCTCATCCAATGTTCATAATGTAAGCAAGGCCACATTCAAAGCATTAAAAGAAATGCGCAGTGCCGAGCAGGTCGCTAAAAAACGGGGAATTTCGATTAAAAAGTTATTCCAGGGTTAACGGTAATTTTTGCAGGGATGGTTATTATGGCAAAGACAAAAAAAAGCACAACAAAAAAAATTAAAATTACACAGGTAAGAAGTATTATCGGTCGTCCAGAAGATCAGCGGCGCACCATGAAAGCACTGGGATTGCGTAAAATGCATCAGAGTGTGGAAAAAACGGCTACGCCGCAAATTCTTGGAATGGTAAACAAAGTACGCCACCTTATTAAAGTGGAAGATGTTTAAGAAAGGAAAGACGGACGATGAATTTAAGTCAATTACGACCGGCAAAAGGCTCGAATAAAAAGAAAAAACGCATTGGCCGCGGTGAAGGTTCCGGAACGGGTGTTACGGCCGGCCGCGGAAATAAAGGTTACGGTTCCAGAGCCGGATCTAAAAAACGTGCCTGGTTTGAGGGCGGACAGATGCCTCTGCAGCGTCGTTTGCCAAAATATGGTTTTAATCGCCCGCAAAAAGTCATTTTTCAGGTCGTCAATATCCGCGATTTGGACCGTTTGCAGAATCAGGAAACCATTACAAAAGAAGATTTGCTCAAATCCGGTTTAATCCGTAAAAAGAATGTTCCGGTAAAATTATTGGGTGAAGGCGAAATAGATCGTAAAATTAATATTCAGGTAGATGCAGTAAGTAAAACTGCCAAAGAGAAAATCGAAAAAGGTGGAGGCGTAGTTACTTTAACATGATGCTGGAAACATTTCGCAATATCTTTAAGATTGGTGACCTGAGGAAAAAAATTCTTTTTACTTTAATGATTCTTGGGTTGGAACGCATCGGTACGCACGTGGTCACGCCGGGTATCGATACGGCCGTATTGGCAGAGGGCTTTCGCAATTTGCAAAATACGTTGTTCGGCTTATATGATTTGTTTGCCGGAGGTGCTTTTAGAAAAGCGGCCATTTTTGGGTTGGGTATTATGCCTTACATTTCCGCGTCCATTATCATACAGCTTCTGGGTGCGGTTATTCCTTACTTCCAAAAACTACAAAAGGAAGGGGAAGAAGGACGGAAAAAGATTATGCAGTATACCCGCTACGGTACGCTTTTGATCTCGGCCATGCAGGCTTTTGGCGTGGCAATTTTCTTGCAAAGCATTCAATTGCCCGATGGGCGTTTGGCCGTTCCGCATCCGGGATTGTCCTTTGAACTGCTAACCATGGTTTCGATGACCTCCGGTACCATGCTTATTATGTGGCTGGGGGAGCAAATTGACCAACATGGCATAGGCAACGGTATTTCACTTATCATTTTTATCGGAATTATTGCCCGATTTCCGGCGGCCATTATGCAGGAATATCAACAGTTTTCCATTGGCCAGCGTGGTTTATTGGCCGAAGTTATGTTAATTGCTTTGGCGTTTGTCGTTATTTATTTTATCGTGCTGTTAACCGAGGGTACGCGTAAAATTCCGGTGCAGTATGCCAAACGTGTTGTAGGGCGTAAAGTTTACGGCGGGGTTAATACCTATTTCCCGTTAAAAGTAAATACGGCCGGTGTTATGCCGATCATTTTTGCTCAGGCCATTATGTTTGTGCCGTCTACTTTATTAACCTTTTTGCCGGAAAGCGATTTCTTTTTGGGGCTGCAGCATTTGTTTTCCATGGATTCTTGGTTTTACTGGATTACTTACGGAATTATGATCGTGTTCTTTACCTACTTTTACACGGCCATTGCGTTGAATCCGGTTGAAGTAGCCGAGAACTTGAAAAAGCAGGGCGGTTTTATTCCCGGAGTGCGTCCCGGCAAAAAGACGCAGGAATTTCTTGACAATATTTTAACGCGTATTACCTTACCGTCTTCCATCTTTTTAGCCATTGTGGCCATCATACCGGCCATGTTGGCTAAGTTCGCCAAAATTCCTTATAGTTTGGCTGCATTTTACGGCGGTACCGGTTTGTTGATTATTGTGGGGGTTGCGCTGGATTTCCTGCAACAGGTCGAATCGCATCTATTTATGCGTCATTACGACGGCTTTATGAAATCGGGTAAGATGCGCGGAAGACGCGGATAGAGACAAATGGTTTATATTAAAACCAAAGAGCAAATTGCCAAAATAAAAAAAAGCAACGTTATTGTCGCAGAAGCATTAAAGTTCATTGAAAAATTTGTGCAACCGGGCATATCGACAAAGGAACTCAATCGTGAGATTGAGAACTTTATTCTTAAAAAAGGAGCGAGGCCTGCATTTAAAGGACTTTACGGATTCCCTGCGGCTTCGTGTATTTCGGTGAATGATGTGGTCGTTCACGGAATACCGAGCAAGCTAAAGTTACGGGATGGTGATATTGTTGGTATTGATATCGGTGTCGAATTAGACGGTTTTTACGGAGACGGAGCACATACTTTTCTGGTGGGTAATGTAAGGCCCGATGTGGTTAAACTATGTAAAGTTACTGAAGAAAGTCTTTACAAAGGCATCGAACAAGCCCGTGTCGGAAATCGCGTGGGCGATATATCTGCGGCAATTCAAGAACATGTTGAGAAACATGGATTTTCGGTAGTAAGAGAATTTGTTGGACACGGTGTGGGAATTAAACCGCACGAAGATCCGCAGATTCCGAACTACGGAAAAAGAGGTACAGGAATGCGTTTGAAACGCGGAATGGTAATCGCTATTGAGCCGATGATTAATATGGGTACGCATGAAGTGTACATCGACGATGACGAATGGACAGTTCATACGGCGGACGGCTTGCCATCGGCCCATTACGAACATTCGCTGGCCATTTTGGATGATGGTGCGGTGATTTTAACCAAAATAGAATAACAGGAGAGAAGCGGTTTGGGTAAAAAGCAAGATGCAATTAGAGTGGATGGAGTAATTAAAGAAACCTTGCCCAATGCTTCGTTTATCGTTGAGCTGGAGAACGGCCATGAAGTTTTGGCCTATATTTCCGGCAAGATGCGTATGCATTTTATTAAGATTTTACCCGGGGATAAAGTAAGTTTGGAGCTTTCTCCTTACGATTTAACCCGCGGACGAATAGTGTACAGATATAAATAAAGAGGGATAGCGATGAAAGTTAGAGCCTCAGTAAAGGTAATGTGTGACGGTTGCAAAATTGTGCGCCGTAAGGGAGTTGTTCGTGTTATTTGCAGTAAGAACCCCAAACATAAACAACGTCAAGGATAATAGGAATATAGGAGGCAGTCTTGGCTCGTATTGCAGGTGTTGATCTACCCAAGAACAAGCGCGTAGTAATTGGTTTAACGTATATTTTCGGAATCGGACGTTCTTCCGCACAAAAAATTTGTGCCGACGCCGGCGTTGACGAAAGCAAACGCGTTAAAGATCTCAATGAAGATGATATTCGTAAAATTCGTACCATTATTCAAAATGAATACAAGGTAGAGGGAGCTCTAAAGGCCGAAATTAACATGAATATCAAACGGTTAATGGATATTAACTGTTATCGCGGCATTCGTCATTATCGCGGGTTACCGGTTCGTGGCCAGCGCACAAAAACCAATGCACGTACGCGCAAAGGACGTAAACGTTCTGTAGGTGCTAAGAAAAAGAAAAAATAAACTGAAATTCGGGAGATAAAAGTTGGCATCACCAAAAAGATCAAGAAAACAAAAGAAAAAGGTGCGTGTTGAACCGCACGGCAAGGCCCATATAAAAGCAACCTTTAACAATACCATTATTTCCATTACCGATGTGTATGGTAATGTTATTTCGTGGGCCTCTGCCGGAGTAGTGAATTTCAAAGGTTCACGCAAAAGTACTCCGTATGCCGCTCAGATTGCGGCGGAACATGCTGCCAAGCAGGCGATGGATATGGGGTTGCAAGCTATTGATGTAGAAGTTAAAGGCCCCGGTTCGGGACGTGAAGCTGCTATCAAATCCTTGCAGGCAGCCGGATTAAAAATTCTTTCTATTCGGGATGTTACCCCCATCCCGCACAATGGTTGTCGTCCACCAAAGAAAAGACGCGTATAACGTAGATGGAGATGGTAAATGGCTAAATATAATGGTCCCAAGGGAAAAATCGTAAGAAAATTTGGCGAGAATATTTTTGGTAATCCGAAGTTCGATCGCTTGTTGTCCAAAAAACCGTATCCGCCCGGACAACATGGTATGAAACGTCGTAAATTGAGCGATTATGCGCTTCAGCTTAAAGAAAAGCAAAAAGTAAAATATATGTATGGTATGCTGGAACGTCAGTTCCGCAGATTTTTCTTAAAAGCGGAGCGCATGAAGGGTGTAACGGGCGAAAATTTATTGCAGTTGCTGGAAAGTCGGTTGGACAATACGGTGTATCGTCTTGGCTTTGCCCAATCCCGTGCACAGGCACGGCAAATGGTATTGCATCGTCACATTATGGTTAATGGGCATATTGTGAATATCCCCTCCTTTATATTGAAACCCGGCGATGTGATTCAGGTACGTGAAAAGAGTAAACGTCTTTCCATGTTCCATGAAGCCTTAAAACGTGTGGATGCCGATCGAATGTTGCCCTGGTTGGAATTGGATAAAGCCAATTTAAAGGGCAAGTTTATCGATCGTCCCAAACGTGAAGATATTCCTGTAAATGTACAGGAAAGTATGATTGTAGAGTTGTATTCTAAATAATAACATATCAAGATAAGGTGGTTATGAGCTTATCTAATTTACAAATGCCAGAGAAAATTGAAGTAGACGACGCGACTTACAATGAAACATTTGGACGTTTTATCGTCCAGCCTTTGGAAAAAGGCTATGGCGTTACCTTGGGTAACATGATGCGTCGTGTCCTATTGTCTTCGTTAGAAGGTGCTGCCATTACGGCTATTAAGGTAAACAACGTGCAGCACGAATTCTCAACGATCCCCGGTGTCTATGAAGATTTACCGGAAGTTATTCTTAACTTAAAAGAGCTGCGCTTAAAAGTTGAAAACAATTTACCGGACAAAATGGTTCTGCATTTAAAAGGACCGATGGATTTTACCGGTAATACCATTCAAGAACAAACATCCGATTTTAAGGTACTCAACCCAGATTTGCATATTGCGGTTTTAAACGAAGCGGCTGATGTTACCTTGGAATTGTATTTCGGGCGTGGTCGCGGCTATGTGGTTGCCGATGAAAACAAAACAGAAGATATGCCCTTGGGGGTTATTCCCATCGATTCTATTTTTTCGCCGATTTTAAATGTTAAATTTACGGTGGAAAATACGCGCGTGGGACATCGTACCGATTTTGAAAAGCTTATTCTCGACATTACAACCGACGGTAGTATGACTCCTGATGAGGCATTAACAGAGGCGGCCAAAATTATTAAAGAACATCTGCAAATTTTTGTCAACTTTGATATTGAGAACCAAGAAGAAGAAAAGCAGGAAATTGATGAAGAAACCCTGCGCATTCGGAAGCTGCTTAAGATGAGTGTGGATGAATTGGAACTTTCTGTACGTTCGCATAATTGCCTAAAAGCAGCCAATATCAAAACTATTGGCGATTTGGTGCGTCGCGACGAACAGGAAATGTTGAAATTTAAGAATTTCGGGCGCAAATCCTTGTTGGAACTGGGTAAAATTCTCGAAGAGCGCGGCTTACGTTTCGGTATGGAAGTTGACAAATATCTTAAACCTGAAGAGAGTAGTAACAAGTAGTTAGAATAGGGATCAAAAGATGCGACACAGGAAAAAAGGTAACCATTTAGGAAGAACCGCAAGCCATAAAAAAGCACTGATGCGTAATTTGGCTGCGCAGGTTTTTGAACATAAAGAAATTCGTACGACTGTAGCAAAGGCCAAAGAATTGCGCGGCTATGTGGAGCGGCTAATTACTTACGGTAAAAAAGGCACACTACATCATCGACGTTTGGCTTTTCAGTTTTTGCAAAACAAACAAGCCGTAAATACCCTGTTTAATGAAATTGCACCCACTTACGAAGATCGTGCTGGCGGTTATACGCGTATTATCCGTTTGGGCACGCGTAAGGGCGATAATGCTGAAATTTCTATTTTTCAATTGGTCGGTTTTGAAAAGGTGCAGGCTAATAAAGAAGAGAAAAAGAAAAAAGCGAAAAAAGGCGAAGAAGCGGTTTCGGAAGAAGTCTCCAAAACTACGGCCGAGAAGAAAAAAGAAACGGCCGACAAAGCCGTGGAAAGCAAATCGGAACAAACGGAAGTTAAGCAAAGTGCGGCTCCGGAAGCGAAGGAAGAAATTAATAAAGAAAATCCGTCCGAAGAAAAAGTTGAAGCACAGGACGAAAAATCCGCTACGGATGACACCCCCTCCTCCTCTACGGATGATGCAAAGCCTTCCGAAGAAGATGCTTCATCCGAGAAAAAGGAATGATTGCCTTTACATAAACACACCAAAGCCCCGCTTGCGGGGCTTTTTTTATTTTGCCTTAATTAATGAGCTTCTCTTCAGCAACTATACCTTTCGATAATAACCACTACTTTTTTGTGCAAATTCGGATCGTGCTTGCATTAAAACTGACATTTCCCTAATTTTAAAATTATTAAAGATATAGAGACATTTATATGGCCCGGGCTTTTGTATTGCTACTAAGTTTTTTAATCGGTGTTTCATTTTCTGCCGAACACGGGGTTTGGATTGTGCGCAATTCGCTTAACGATCCGTCTGATCTTCGTTTGTTAGAAACCCTGCAGAAGCAATTTGCGCTTTCCGATGTGTATGTGCAGGTACGTGCCTTAGGAAGGAATTTTATTCCGCAAAAAAGGGACGACAACAGACCGGATTTAAAGGAAATCATACGCTTCTGTCGGAAAAACAACATTCGTTTTCATGCCTGGCTGAATGTTTTTTACATCCACGGATTAACCGATCCCCAAGCGGATAAGGCGAATGATCCGGCTTGGCAGGAAAATCATATTATGACTGATTTTTCGGGCAAACTGCTTACTCCCACTAAATTAAAAAACGCAGGGCTCGAAGGATATTTTGTGGATCCGCAAGGGGAGGAGAATTTACGGCAAATAAAAGAGTTGATTAAAAAAATGCTGGTTGATTACCGTGTTGACGGCATTCATTTGGATTATTTTCGCTATCCGCATTACCCTTTTCACTATTCAAATTTTTTGCGCGCAAAATTTTTACGACTTTTTTTTATCGATCCGGCAAAATTGCAACATTATTCAAATGCATATTCCGTTTTACAAGGCCCGGCAGCATGGCAGTACATGGCACAAAAATACCAACGTTTTCTTAAAAACGAATTGAGCAAAACCTTACAATACTTAACCGATTATATTAAAAATATTAATAGCCGGTGTATCGTTTCGGTAGCGGTTAAACCCAACCCGGAGCAAGCGCAAAAGATGTATGCGCAAAATTGGCCAGAGTGGCTCGATCGCAATGCTTGCGATGACGTGATCCTAATGAATTATTCTCCCGATGAAACAGAATTTAAGAAAAATTTAAAACGGGCGAAATCCATTAAACGGGACAATCGGATTGTGATTGGAATCGGAGCGTATTACCTCGAATCGGATCAGATAAACCGACGAATTCAACTGGTCAAACGAGCGGGTTTTAAGGGATATTGCTTGTTTTCGTTTACGAGTTTTAAAGAAAAGCCAAATTTGTTAGTAAAAAGACCATTACCCGCTGTAATGGGTATAAAATGGAAAAGGTAATGTTGCCTATGGGAAATGTTATTGCGATTTCCAGCCAAAAAGGCGGAGTCGGGAAAACCACAACAGCCATAAACTTGGCCACCAGTTTGGCTATTTTTGAGCAAACAGTTTTAATTATCGATTTGGATCCTCAAGGTAGTGTGGGAATAAGTTTTCATTTGGACGAATATAATGTTAAATTTGGGTTGTACGAAGTTATTGTTAAAAATTTGCCCCTTGCGCATACGATATTGAATAGCGGTTTGGATTATCTCGATTTGGTTCCGGCAAACATACATTCGGAAGAGCAGGAAATAGAATTGTACGGCAAAGCGTTAAAGTTAGATTTGCTAAAAACAATAATTGCTCCTGTGAAAAACGGTTACGATTTTATTATTGTGGATTGTCCGCCCAATTTGGGGTCTATGACTTTAAACGGATTGGTGGCGGCCGATGCGGTTATTATTCCGGTGGTTTCGGAATATTATTCGATGAAAGCTCTGGGGAAATTTTTGAATACCCTAAAAAATATCAGCAAAAAATATAATCCGCATTTGAAAATTGCCGGAATTTTAGTTACAATGTTCGATAAACGAATCAAGAAACATAAGGAAATTGTCGAGTATTTACGCACGACATTTCGGGAGTTGGTTTTTGATACCGTTATTCCCAGAAATTCAAAAGTAGCCGAGGCACCTTCATTCGGCAAACCCGTGTTATTGCACTCCATTAAATCCGAAGGAGCTATTAGCTACTTGAAGTTGGCCGAAGAAATTATGAAGAAAAAAATTGAGAATAAACTTTAAGAAAGGATGGTACCGTGGAGAGTTATTATAAACGAACGGACGATATCGATCAAAAAATCCATTCTGTGAAATTACCATATCTGGCCTGGAAAGTTCTTTTTTTGATTGATGACAAACAGAGCTTTTCGGAATTAAAAGAATTGCTCGGCGAAGACGACACAGGGGTACAGGAAGCGTTAGAAATTTTGGTTTCCGAAGGGCTAGTTAGCGAAATTGAAGAGCAGAAAGAAGAAGAGACAGAACCGGAATCGGAAATTATCGAAGAAACTTTTTTGGAAGAGGAAGAAAAAGAGACCTCCGCAGAAACTGCGGGCGAAGAAATCGAAGAAGAAAAGCCCGAAGAACCGTATTCCGAAATTATTGAGGAAGAGATCGTAGAAGAGACGATCATCAAAAAGGAAATTATTGAACCTGAAGAAAACATGGAAGAGGCGGAGGCCGAAGAAGAAGCCGAAGCGGAAAAAGCCGATTTTTTTGCGGAAGAAGAACCGGATATCGTGATCGGCAAAACGGAAGAAGAAGAGATAAAAGAAGAACAGCAAGAACAACAGGTCGAAAAGGAAGAAGGCGAAGAAGAAAAAGCTAAGTCGCAGCAGGAAGAAGAGACATCGGTTTTCGATCTAAAAGGCGAAATGGAAGAGAGCTCGGTGTTTGAGGATACCGAAGTGGAAGAGCCCGAAGTAAAAGAGCCGGAAATTGAAATAACCGAAGAGACATCGCAAGAAGAAGCCTTTAAATTGGACATTGATTTTGCGGAAGAAGAAAAAGCTGCAGAACCCGAAGCGGAAGAAGGTGCTCCCGAAACACCGCAACCGATGGAAGGGGGCGAGGGCATTATCTTGGTTATTGATGACAGTATTGTAATTCGCAAGATGGTGGAACTTGCATTGGAGAACGAGGAATACCAAATAGAAACAGCCGTTACTGGTAAAGACGGGCTTAAATTGCTGGATCAGTTACAGCCCGATTTGGTTATCCTCGATTTGATGCTGCCCGATATTAACGGAATCGATCTGCTGAAAACGATAAAAGCCTCCAAAGGTATTCCCGTTATTATGCTCAGCGGCAAAGATTCTCCGCAAATGATCGAAAAAGCGCGTGCGGAAGGCGCCGACGCCTTTTTACCAAAACCGTTTCGTGACGAAGAATTGGCTCAAACCATTAAGAATTTAATTCGAAAGTAAGAAAATAATTATGCACGAAGAAAGTAAAGTATCCGTAATTAAAATAGCCAACCGTCTGTTTGCGATTGAAATAAAGCATATCCGGGAAATATTACCTTTACCAAAAATAACCCGGTTGCCCAATGTGGATGAGCAGTTTTACGGAGTGTTCAATCTACGCGGCAAAATTCTTCCATTAATTGATATCGCTCCGATTTTGGGGTTGGGCAAACAAGAAGCGAAAAAAGATTCTTTTGTGGTGGTTTTTGAGGTTAGTGGCAAAAATTCGGGAATCCTTACCGATAAGGTTTTGGATATGCGGGTATTGGAATCGGAATTACTGCGTGTGCCGGATAATGATCTTGATGAAAATTTATTACCGTTTGTTTCGGCTGTTTATAAAAAAGGCAAGGAAGAGCCAATTTATGTACTTGATATGACTTCGGTCTTTGAATCCGAAGAATTAAACAAATATCGATTTGATCGCTAAACGGTCGCTTGAACAATCGGTTATTAAGCGGATGAGGGCGTTATGAGAAACGATATTAGATCGCTGTTTTTTAAAATTAGTTTTATGGCATTGTTCATATTGCTTATCGGCGCAGGGGGAGCAACTTACTGGCAATATCAAAAAGAACAAGATCGTCTTATTCTGTGCAAATACGGAGAATTAAGTCTTACCGGAACAGCCTACTTGCATCATTTGCCTTTGGATTCTTTGGCCATGATGGAGCAAGGAAAACTTACCCGCGAAGCAATTCAAAATAGCTTACAGGAAAAGACACGTCGGTTTAAGCGGCAGTATGAAATTCCGCAAACTGTAAACTTGAAAATAATTCGTCTTAAAGATACGCAATCGGAAATTATTTTTGACGATCGGGGCAGCCGGTTTAGTGGTAAGGCATACGATTTGTGGTTGGAAATGAAAGAAGCCAATAAAACCGATCGCGAAACATGGCATTTCGAGAAGCGCGAGCAAACGCATCTGTTTACGGTCATTCATCCGGTTAAAATCGGGCAAACCATGACCGATTTATTGATTTTAACCCAGGAAGATCTTTCTTCGGCTTTAACACCTTTGTACAAACAGTTCTATCCCATGGCAGCGGGAGCTTTGGTTTTATTTGTTCTGTTTGTGCTTTTGGCCTTTTTACTTTTGGGACCTTTGAATCGAAGTTTGAAATTTTTAAATGAAAGTCTGAAACGTTTGCGTGATAACAAAACGCTACTCAAGCCCGAATTTAGCAGCACTTTTTTAGACGAAGAGCTTGAATTGCTTTCTGCTTTGGATTCGCGTTTAAAAACAGTTGACGGAATTCAACAAACCCGCGAAGAAGAACAAAAACAAATAAAGGAATTTCTGCGTATTGTTACGGCAGCGGCAGAAGGCGATTTTACCGTTAAGGCCAGCGTTACGGCCGATGCCCTTGGAGCGTTATCCGATTCATTTAATTTAATGATCGACGATTTAAGCGCTTTGATACGTGATGTTAAAAAGGCGGCCAATCAGGTTGCTGAATCGACTGAAAACATTTTAACAAACATACAAGAAATGGCCAAAGGGGCTGTGGATCAGGCGGCACAAACCGAAAATATCACCGAACTGGCCCGGGAAATGAACGATTTGATCGCCGATACCAGCGAAAGCGCACAAAAAGCAGCCGAATCGGCACAAAAGGCTCGTGAGGTTGCAAACAAAGGTAGCGAAATAGTCAAACAGGCGATTGAGGGTATGCACAAAATTCGTGATGCGGTTCGCGAATCCATGAAGCAGGTGCGTTTTTTGGATGAAAACTCCATGCGGATCGGTGAGATATCCGATTTTATTGCGGAGATTTCGAGCCGTACGAATTTGCTGGCATTAAACGCATCGATCGAAGCTGCCAGAGCCGGAGATGCGGGGAAGGGTTTTTCGGTGGTGGCAGATGAAATACGTAATTTGGCCGAACGAACCAATTCTTCCGCGGAAGAAATTTCCAAATTGATAGAAGCCATACAAAAAAGCGTGAGCTTAACATTACAGCATATCGAAAAAGGTAACCGCGAGGTGGGTAAGGGTACGCGCTTAATGGACGGAGCGGGCGAGGCCTTACGTGAAATTTTAGAAAAGGTAAATGTATCCAGTGCCTCGGCCACCAACATTTCGCGGGCAACCAAAGAGCAAACGAAATTCAGCCGGCAAATTACTATTTCTCTGGAAGAAATTGCCGGAATAGCCAAAGAAACCGCCGACCACGCACAGCAATCCAAAGAAGCGGCTTCGCAACTGGAAGCACTTTCTATGGAATTGAATAATGCGGTGGAAAAATTTAAGTTAAGCAACTGATGAATGGAGCTTAAGGATGATAAAGCAAGAAAAAGCGATTTCATTTAATGCATTTTTTATTGTTGAATTTATGCGTAAGGTGCTGGAAAAGGCACGGATGCGCTTTACGCCTCATGTCGTGGAAATTCTTGAAGATTTGGCGGAAAGTTTAAATAAGGCGGAAGATCCGATTTTGGTGTTGGAAAAACTGGCCCGTTTTCAGGAAACCAACGATATGTCCATTTTTTTGTTCGATATGCTAGACAGAGTCGAGAAAATTTCACCGCGGGAAACCATGAATAACATGGATGCGCTAAGCGACGATTTTATCAATCTTTATGCGTTAATGACCGAAGATTCCGAAACGATGACGGCAATGGAAGTTTTGACGGCTGATCTGAAAAAAATGTTTAAATCTTCGCCAAAGAAAAAACAACCTTCTAAGAAAAAACGAACTGTCGGCGGTAAGTTATCCCGCGAAAAAGCCATTTCTTTCGATGAATTTTATCGTCAGGAGGCTCAATTACAGCTTCTTGCCTCTTTGCCGGAAGACATGCGCGATGATTTTACCGTATTTTTAAAAATTGTTTTGCAAGATGAAGCCAGCCAACAAGATTTTACGGAGCCGGTAGCCTCAATGTACGTTTCGATTCGTAACATTTTTCAGGTTAAGGCCGAAGAGGTGCCTCCGATGGAACTGATGCGTCAATTAACCGAGAACGTGGCTACAGTGGTTGACGAATTCAAATCGTTTAAAAACCAGCATCCAGAATTATTACGCCAGATCATCGAAGACGAATCATTGCCGCGTAAGCCGGAACCGGAAGAAAAGGGAGAAGTAACCATTGATGCTCTGCTTAAAGAATATTTTCGTTCGGAAGTAAATGATCACATTCAACTCATTCGTCAGGTACTGGCAAATCCGTTTTCGGCAAAGGCCTTAAAAAATATTGTCAAGCATTTCAAATCACTAAAAGAAGTCAGCATGATTCACGGTTATACGGGAGTGGAATATCTTTGCGAACGTATTATGACCACGTTACGTCGACACGAACGTGATTTGAAAACGTTTAGTCCCGCTTTTATCCGGGCCATGGAAGAACTGCTGGAAGAATTGCTTTCTTTGGAACATTTGGATTACACGGTGCGCGATCAGCAACTTAAGGATGAGGTAGACCGTTTAACTGGTTTGCTGGAAACGGCTATTAGCCAGGTAGCGCAGGAAAGCCAAGAAGCAACATCCGAAGAAGCAATTGAAGCAAAGACCGAATTAGCCGCCAAAGAACGACCCGCCAAACCCGAATCGCAGAGTGAAACGGTAACGCCCGAAGAAGCGGAAGCAGCAACCGAGGAAATTGTGCAAACCGCAAAGGAAGAAACCGGCAAAAAGGAAGGGGCTGAAGCGCAGATCCCGACCGAATCTACTAAACATAGGCTGCTGTCTCTTGAAGATCGTCCGCAACTTCTGTCTTTATTTAAAGAGTTGTTGGAAAAGTTAGCGAACGATTTGCAACCTTTTTCCGAGGATAGCGATTGGCAAAAATTTTTAAAAGCTTTGCAAGCCATTACAAAATCGGCAAACTGGCTGGAAGACGAAATTAACGATATCTTTTTCGATCCTTTTCTAACGGTTTACGAAAATATTTTTTGTGCTAAGACCGATAAAAAGGAGGAGGCGCTGCAAACTTTATCCAAAGGCTGGAAGATTTTTTTGCAGGAATTGGAGCCGGAACTAACATTTACAAAAACAAAGGCGTTTTGGCAGCAATTCGATCTTGATGAATTTATTAGCAGGCCGCATATTGTGGTTTTTGATATGGCGCATTCGCAAACATTAAAAGCCTTTGTCGAGTCCATGCAAAGCTATTGGCAAAAATCAGCGCAGGAATTACCGGAAGCGCTTACGCAAGGCAATCCGCAGGCCATGCAGCGTTTGAGACGTTTTGTAGACCTGTTAAAATCGAATTTACAGATATTAAAGCTAAAGGCCTACTTACCCTTACCCGAATTTTTTTGCCAGCATTTTCTGGATAAGAAAAAAACCATCATAAATCCCATATTGATCGATGAAATTCGTCAGGCTTTCGATTTGTTATTTGAGCGTCTTGCCGAGAAAGGTGACCAAGGGAACAGTGACGATTTGGCCGATGTGTTAAACGAAGTTTTAGCCGAGGAAGCGGCACAAAACGAATCGGCACCTGCGGAAGAAATTTCGGAGGACGAGAGGGATTTTATTACGGACAGTCGGGCCCATTTAAAACAAGCGGAGAAGTTAATAAAACATTTAAGGCAAAATCCGCAAAAACGGGAACATTTTACCTCGTTGGCTGGTGAAGTGCATGCCGTTTATTCGGCCGCTCAATTTATGAATCATGAACCCATTGCGGATGCGGCGATAATTATCGAAGAATCGGCGGAAATGTTTGCCGCACCCGATGTACCCATGCCTGCCGAATTGTTGGACCGAATGGAGCAGGCCATAAATGCTTTGGGCACCATGTTGGAACAACCCGATGCAACGGATAACACCAAACCGTTCGAAGCATTGCAAGAAGTACTGGATAAATTGGTATTAGAAGAACCCGGAACAAGCAGTGACAAAGCAAAAGAAGAGCTCGAGTCTTTGCCCAAAACGGTTGAAGAAAAACCGTTGTTTAGTCCGCAGGAAAGCGACGAAGAAGAGTTGCGCGAAATATTTAAAGAAGATGCGCGTAATTTGCTAAGTACATTATTTAAAACGAATGAGCAATTATTGCGCAATCCGGTGGATGAAGAGGCCATACGCGCGTTTGATCAGGCGGTTCATTCTTTAAAGAATGCGGCCAAAATGACCGGTTTTGATGATCTGGCCTTGATTTTCGGCCGGTTTGAAGAAGTATCGCAGCAGCTAAAAGGGCATGCTTCTTTGAGCACTAAAAATTTGCAGGAAAAAATAGCCACCGTGCTAAAAGAACTGGAACCTTTGATATTCAAAGGGGAGTTAGATGCGGCGGAAATGGATGTTGTGTTAGGCAGAATCGACGAATTGGCTTCCGCCGTTTTATCCGCCCAAAAAGGAGAGGAAGAACGTAACCAACGTCTGCGTTCTTTGTTTGTTGAAGAAGCCAAGGAATTAATCGACAAGATCAATCATAATTTAATTGAGTTGGAAAAAGTTCCGGAAAGCGGAACCATCTTGGCCGAACTTTTGCGTCATTTGCACACATTAAAAGGCGGGGCCATGATGGGTAATTTTAATAAGATCGGAGAATTGGCCCACAAACTGGAAGATTATTTTCAGCTCTATCGCGATCAAAATGCGGAAACCAAATTGGAGCTATTACCTACTGCATTTACCATTATTGATTTGATTTCCGAGATGGTCCGTTCCGTAGAGCAGGGCAAAGCCGAGATCGTTTCGGAGTTTACGGCGCGTTTGGCCGATATTGATAATAAATTATTTTATTTGAAAGATTTTGAAATTCCCAAAGAATTGCAAAAATCTGCTGCGGGTACGGCGGCGGAAAAAGAGCCTTTGGCTGTTCAGGAATCGGATAATACGATTAAAATAAAATCGTCCTTTGTCGATCATCTGGTTAATTTGGCCACGGAAATGGTGGTTAACCGCACCGAATTGAACTCCTATTTCGAGACACTTAAAAAGTTAACTGGCGATCTGGAGCAACGTAAAAAAGACATGCGCCATTTTAGCCATCAGTTTGACGACTTTCTTGAAGAAAGTGTTTTTAGCGATCTTAAAAACGCGCCAACTTCTATTGAACAAGATTATGAAATGTTGTCCAAATTTTCCGACAACTTAAAAAATATTTCCGGTGATATTACGCAAATTTCCACGGAAATGAGTAAGTTGGTGCGTATGTTGGAGAAAAATGTCGGTCAGCTTTCCGTACTTAGCAAAAGCCTGCATGGCGATTTGTTAAAAGCACGCATGTTACCGGTGCGCACATTGTTCGAGCGTTTTGAACGTCCGGTACGCGATTTGGCCCGTAAACAACGCAAGCAAATAGAACTGATTATCGAAGATAACGGAGCGGAACTGGATCGGGCCATGGTGGATGCGCTTTACGAACCGTTGTTGCATATTATTCGCAATGCGGTGGATCATGGAATTGAAAAACCGGCTCAACGTAAAAAACAAGGTAAAGAACCAAAAGGTAAAATTATTTTGCGGGCGCGTCAGGAAAAAAGTCAGGTAGTGATTGATATTATTGATGACGGGCAAGGAATTGATCCCGAGAAGATACGTCAGAAGATTGTCGATTTGAAATTGATGAAGAAAAAGGAGGCGAAAAATTTAACCGAGAGCAAATTGCTGGAATATATATTTGCGCCGAACTTTTCTACAAGTGACAAAGCGACCGACGTATCCGGCAGAGGCATCGGACTGGATGTAGTGGTGGCCGAAATACAAAAACTTAAAGGCATTGTACGGGTTAAAACCCATGTGAATCAGGGAACCACCTTTTCGATCCGCGTTCCGCTGACATTGGCCGTATTGCAGGCTATGCTTGTTCAGTTCCATGAACAAACCGTGGCCATTCCCTTGATTGCAGTTATGGAATCGATTGAAATCGATGAAGAAGACATTCTGCTCGACGATAAACGCGCTTATGTTCAGGTGCGCGGTAAATTGCTTCCTTATGTGGATATTGATTCCGTTTTACACATTCCTGGAGAACCCCTGTCTGAGGGAAGACAAAAAAGCACGGCCGTTATTTTGCACGATTCCGGCGTAAGCGTCGCCTTAGGCATCGAAGAAATTTTGGGACGTCAGGATATCGTTGTTAAAAGCTTGGGCAATTTGCTGCAAAATGTGGATTTGATTAATGGCGGAACCATTTTGGCTAACGGAGAAGTCGCCTTGATTCTGGATTATGCCAGTTTGATCCATAAGGTTGAAACCGAATTTTTCGGCGCCTCGCGTGAAAAACAGCTTGTGCGTAAAATTATTTCAAGCAAAAAAGAAACAAAGTCAGCAGAGGCAGAAGGGTTTATCGGTCAGGATGAAATTATCGCCAAAGTAATTCATGACAGGGCGCCCGTAATTTTAGTTGCAGATGATGCCATGAGCGTGCGGGAATTTATCAGTTCGTTTTTAGAAAGGAACGGATTCCGGACATTAAAAGCAGCCAATGGAAAAGAAGCTTTGCAAACTGCCAAAAAGCAACCCGTGGATTTGCTGATTACCGATTTGGAAATGCCGGTAATGCATGGCTTCGATTTAATTAAAAAATTGCGCAACATGGCACAATATAAAAATTTACCGATCATTATTCTCACCGCTCAGGCGGGCAAGAATTTTCAGGCTAAAGGCGCAGAAATGGGTGCCAACGCCTTTATATCGAAACCTTTTAAAGAAGGCGATTTGTTGCGTATGATCAATACCTTTATTCGGGTGGAACAAAAAGATTAAAATTTAATCCTTAGCTTTAATCAGAAAAAATATGAAAAACGTAGTTGCGATTGCTTGCCTGATTGTGTTCTGGGCTTTAAATGGCTTTGCTCAGATCCCCAAAGGCGTAAAGGAAATAAAAAGTAAAATCATTACGGGCGAAGCCCGGTGGTCGGGTACTATTCTTCTTCGAGGCGATGTGCTTGTTGCTCCATCAGGACATTTGCAAATTGCTCCGGGTACCCGCATTATGTTTGCTCCGAATGAGGACAAACAGCATTCGGGTTTCGATAAAACCCGTGCCGAACTTATTGTTAAAGGTACAATATTTAGCAAAGGAACCATAAACCGTAAAATTGTTTTTACGTCTGCCGCTAAAAATCCGCGCATGCAGGATTGGGCGGGAATTGTCATTTTAAACGGCAAGCGCCCTGCTATTTTTGAGTTTGCTGTTATCGAATACGCTTACAACGGTTTTGACATTAAAAAAAGTAATCCCGTAATTCAGAATTGTCAAATTCAGTTTAATTACAATGCAGGCGTAAAGGTTGCCGTACGATCTCGGGCCCGATTAATCGGAAATATCATTCGCGATAACGGTTATGCCGGGGTGATTTGCGAGACAGGCGCCCGACCGATTTTAACCGATAATTTGATTACCAAAAACCAGATTGGGATTATTGCCTTTGGCTCGGCAAGCCCGAATTTGGGTGATTTAAAGAAGGGGCCCGATTACAATCCCGGGCGTAATGCCTTGTTTGATAATTTGGAATACGACGTTTACAATCACGCTTCCAATGATATTAATGCCGAAGGAAATTCGTGGGGTAGTAAAGATCTAAATACCATTTTAGCTCATATTTATGATAAACAGGATGCCGATCGTTTCGGAGCGGTGGATTTTAATCCTATTATGGGTAATGTGGATCTGTTCAAAAAAATGCTTCTTGCGCAACAACCCCAAACTCCGGTAACCAAAGATACGGTTTCTACAGCACCTGTTAAAATCAGTAAACCCGCCCGTTCCATTACCCCGTCGTCGAAAAGCGTTAAAACACTAATGCCCAAAACGCCGCCACAGGAAAAAGTAACTACTATTGATACGCATCGGGTAAAAGAGCAAAAAACATTATTGGCAGCTAAACCGTCGTCGCAAACGCCCAAAGATACGGCGACCTTAGCGTCGGCCACTCCCCCTGCAACGAAACCGGAAAGCACAAAAACAGAGCCGCAAGAGCCAAAAATCGATTATAACCAGGTATTTTTGGATGTTTTTTTAGATCATAAAGTGAAGGTGGCCAAAGAAGCCAAACCGATTATCGATGATCCTGCACGGGGCATGTACGAACATGGAAAAATAGTGGTGCGAATTGTGGTTGGCAAGGACGGAAAAGTGGAACAAGCGAAAATATTAAAAGGTCTTAATTACTATTACGATCAATTAGCCTTGGATGCGGCCCAAAAATTTCGCTTTGTTCCGGGGACAGTTAAAGGCGTTCCCGTTCGTTTTTCCACCAGTATTTTGTTTAAATTTTAATTTTTCTCTAAAAAGGGTATGATTTTTCCTCAAGTTCTTAAAGGTGAGAGTTAGCAGTGGTAATCTGTGCAGATCTGTGGCCGGGAAAAGTTAGTAGTTGATTCGTTGAATTGTTGAATGGTGGTTCGGTGCCAGGGTGATAAAGGGTTAAGGGTGTAAGGGTTAAGGGGAGGCGTGCCAATCTGTGTGGATCAGTGGCCGGGGAAAAAGTTGAATCGTTGATCGGTTGAATTGTTGAATGGTGGTTTAGTGCCAGGGCTTCCCTTGGGGATTTTTCAGAGTAGCTTGGTAATTTGTGGCGGTGTTTACCCCCTGTGGTCCCCCTCAAAAGGGGGCTTTTGGAGTGGGGCAGTTTGCGGCCTTGCGGGGAGAATCCGGTTGCCGAGTGGTCCCGATTCGTCGGGAAGTATCGAGGCACCGGCAGCCTTTTCTCCTCTCCTTTTTCTTTTTTCATTTTTCCTTTTTCATCTCGCTCAGTGCAGATCAGGGGGTTGAAAAAGTTGAATAGTTGATTGGTTGAATTGTTGAATGGTGGTTTAGTGCCAGGGTGGTAAAGGGTTAAGGGGAGGCGTGCCAATCTATGTGAATCAGTGGCCGGGAAGGGTTGAATAGTTGAATAGTTGAATAGTTGAATGGGGTTTTCGGTGCTTTTTCGGTGGCCGGGATGAGTTAAGGGTTAATGGTACAAAATAGTGCCGACTTATGAAAAATTTCGGTAATTTGTGGCGGCGTTTACCCCCTATGATCCCCCTCAAAGGGGGATTTTTGGTCGTGGCGGTTTACGGCCTGTGGCGGCCTTTTCCCTTTACTCCGTCCCTCGGTGTCAATTACTAATGGCATGTTTGTAAAACAAAGAAATCTTGCTATTTTTCATTCGCAAAAAAAATTCGTTTCAAATAAAAAATTGTTTTAATTTGTTTAATTACCTACTTTTATCAGTAAACAAAAATTGCAGCCCAATTGTGCTACTGAATCTGGGCAAGTGTAAAAAGGTAAAAAAATTTGAGGGTTGATTCATTGTCTGAAAAACGGAAATTATATGTAGCCATTGCCGGAAATATCGGTGTGGGAAAAACCACACTCACACGTATGCTTAGCAAAAAACTAGGCTGGAAGGCCTATTACGAAAAAGTAATTGACAATCCGTATCTGGAAGATTTTTACGAAAATATGAAGCGCTGGAGTTTCCATTTGCAAATCTATTTTCTTTCGCATCGTTTTATCAGTCAAAAAGAAATTACCGAATGGCCGGGATCGTGTATTCAGGATCGCAGCATTTACGAAGATGCGGAAATTTTCGCCACTACATTACACAAACAAGGATTGATGTCCGACCGTGATTTTGAAAATTACAAAGCCCTGTTTGAAATTATGACCAGTTACCTGCGTAAGCCGGATTTGATTATCTATTTGCAGGCCTCAACGGATTTACTGATGGCACATATTCGTAAAAGAGGGCGCAGTTACGAACTGCAAATGGATCGTGCCTATTTGGATCGATTGAACCTGGCTTACGAAGAATGGATCGAACGCGCCAAAGCTTCGGGTTTCAGGGTGTTTACCTTTAATATGGCCAATCGCGATTTCGAACACAATCCCGAAGACTTTAATATTCTCTATCGTACCATTCGAGATTTGGAAAATCAGCGATGGATCGACGGGCTTTAATAATAACGTATTATTTTCCCCCGTTAGGCGGTGGCGGTGTTCAGCGTATGGCCAAGCTGGTTAAATTCGCTTCAAGAGCCGGATGGCAATTTACGGTTATTACAGCAGACGAACCGACCTCCATCATCGATACGGATACCACGCTCGCCGACGAAATTCCCGAAAGCGTAAACATAATTCGCGTTCCGTTTTCAGTTTTGCCCGGCGCCCGGGGAAAAGGCACATCCGCGTTAGGTAAGGCAAATTTTTGGAAACGTTATCTCAGCGCCTTGTTTTATTTACCGGATAGCCGCAAAAAATGGTTGCCGCGTGTTTGGCCCTTTGTTGCCAAAGAATTAAGCACAGATCAGTACGATCTGGTATTAATTAGTATTCCGCCTTACTCACTTTCTTTTTTAATTCCGCAAATCGAACGTCATTTTAATTTGCCGGTTGTATTGGATATGCGCGACCCATGGACTCTTAATCCCTACAAAATTTATCCTACACCTTTGCACCGATATTTTGACCGACGCATGGAAAGGAAAATAATCGGTAAGGTCCGATTTGCTACCAGTGCTTACGGGCGTATGATCGAAGTTTACCGTCAGACGATTTCCGGTTTTAATAGCCGAAACTGGCAGGTAATTCCCAACGGATTCGACGAAGATGATTTTGCGGATTTGCCAGAGGGGCAACCAGAAAAATCAACCTTTGATATTGCTTTTTCCGGTACGTTCTACTCCCATGTCAATCGCCCTACGCCTTTGTTTAAGGCCATGGCTAGCCTGAAGAAAAGACATCCGGAATTGGGAGCTAAAATACGTTTTGTATTTGCGGGCAAGGCGCATTTCGATTTGCAAAAGCTGGCCGTTAAATTCGGTTTACAAGCACAAATTATTACACACGGTTATTTGCCGCATCGCCAAAGCCTGCGCGTTTTGAACGACTCCGACGTATTGTGCCTCGTTCTTGATGATCGCGATAAACGCAGCGCTTTTACCGTAGGCGGAAAAGTTTACGAATATCTTGCGTTAAAAAAACCGATCTTGGCACTGGTCCCCGAAGATGGGGAAGCGGCCGATTTGATACGTAAAACCCGATCCGGAGCGGTTATTTCACCGCAAAAGACCGAGCAAATTGCCGAAACTTTACATCAATGGAGCAAGGGTAATCTTCCGGAACTGGCCTTCGATTCGCTGGATTCTTATCGTCGTAGCCTTCAGGCCGAAACCTTTGTGCGTTTTTTCGAGCGGGTGATAGCCGCACACGACAAATTTTCCCTAAAAAACGATTAGTGTGCGCGGGTTACCAAAGGTTTGCCTCCTCGTCCCCTAAAACTACTAACGATTTGCTCGGCCTTGTTAAAAGGCACCGTAATAAAAGAAAATTTATCCAAAACCTGAATATCGTTAATTTGCCGAGGTTTAATAGCCACCCGGCTGCGAATCAGTTCGATCAGCTTTCTGCTGTTGAGCTTGTCTTTTTTACCCAGGGCAATAAACAAACGCGTTTTGCCTTGCCGATCCATGGGTGATGCTTTGCTTTTCGCATCGTAAATTTCATTGTAGGTATCCGGATTGAGCTCGTCCTCGAAACTGTAGTTTAGCAATGCGGCTACCACTTCCGTTGGATTTTTTTCTTGCAGTAATTGCTTTGCCCAGGTGTAGTATTGTTTGTCCAAATTTTCTTCCAGAATAGCAGCCAGATCGTCTTGAATCTTTTCCTTTTTGGCATTTATGACATCTTGAACTTTGGGCAGCTTCTGTTTTTTGATATCGGCTTTGGCCATACGCTGAATAAACATCAAACGTTTGTATTCACTGGGAGTGATGAAGGTAATGGCCGTTCCTTCGTTTCCGGCGCGTCCTGTACGGCCAATGCGGTGCACGTACGATTCAGGGTCTTGCGGCAGAGCGTAATTGATAACGTGGGTCAAATTGTTAACATCAATGCCGCGGGCGGCCACATCCGTAGCCACCAAAATGTGGGAACGTTGTTTTTTGAATTTGGCCAGCGTTCGTTCGCGCTGTGCCTGAGAAATATCACCGTGCAAGGCCTCGGCATCGTAACCGCGATCGATTAAATGATTGGCAACCGTGTCGGCGTCGTTTTTTGTACGGCAAAAAACAAGCCCGTAAAAATCAGGCTCCATATCGATAATGCGGCAAAGGGCTTCGAATTTATCCGAAGCTTTGATTTCGTAATAGATTTGTTCGGTTAGTTTGGTGGTGATGGGCTTTTTCTTAACCGTAATGAATTCATAACCGTTCATGTATTTTTTTGCCAGATCTTTGATGCGTGCCGGTATGGTGGCCGAAAAAAGCAAGGTACGCTTTTCCGGATTTGTATGTTTCATAATCTCTTCGATTTCTTCAATAAAGCCCATATTGAGCATTTCGTCGGCTTCGTCAAGAATAAGGTATTCGATACCGCCCAATTTTAGGGTACGGCGTTTGATGTGGTCGATAATACGCCCGGGAGTACCTACTACAATGTGGATGCCTTGTTTTAGGCGGCGTAATTGTTGATCGATGGATTGACCACCATAAATGGGTACGATTTTAATATCGCGGTCGCCTTTAAGCGAATTGATTTCTTCGGCAACCTGAATGGCCAATTCGCGCGTGGGCGCTAAGATAAGGGCCTGTACCGTTTGGGAACGTGTGTTGATCATTTCGATAAGTGGCAGACCGAAAGCGGCGGTTTTGCCGGTTCCGGTCTGGGCCTGAGCGATAATATTATTTTCATCGTTCAGCATTACCGGAATAGTGAGAGTCTGAATATCGGTTGGCTCTTCGAATCCTTTGGCCTTGATGGCTTTTAGAGTTTGGCGCGAGAGGCCAAGGTCGTCAAAAGTTTTGCTTGTGTTCATAAAAAATCTTTCGTTTTAAATGGAAATAAAAATGTTTAAGGAAGCAGACTCGTATTTTTTACGGAGTCCTTTTTTCCCTGGCAAACACACCTGTTGCCTGTAATTGTTTAACCGGCTTATGATATGCGGAATTTTTGGCAAACGATTTGTGAAGTTCACGGATGCAAAAACAGATCGGGTACGTTTAAAACCGGATAGAAGTAAAAAATGTCGGTTAACTATTCAAAGACACGTCGTTTTGCTTTCCTTCAAAATACTATCGTAAAAATTCGACCCGATACCGTGCGATTTCGGGTGCGGGCGGATAAAAGAACACGATGGGTATCATGTCTAAAAACAGCCTCGTAATTAATCATGCTAACATACGAATTTAAATCGGGATTTCCAAATAAGTTATTTGGGATCGATTTTTCCGGAATTGCCGTGGAAAAGCATTCGCATTGATCCGCTGCCAGCTCGGCAGGAAAAAAGTTTACATTAATTTTACAATAGCTGAATTGTTTTGTTCGTAACTTTATTAGTTTATGTCCGATGTTAGGCACAAAGGAATGTGATACACGGGCTATATTAAAGTTAATTGAGACAAAGGTGAGAATATTATGCAGGAAGTGCATTTAACTAAAATGATTTTGAATCGTGCGGAAAAATACGCCGAGCGCCCAGCACTTTATTACAAGGAAGACGGGCAATGGAAACATATTCGTTGGGGCGAGATGGGTGCGTACATTAAAGGGGTGGGCATAGCTTTGCTCGACTTGGGTGTGAAGGAACAAGATCGTATCGGAATTTTTTCGCAAAACAAACCGCAATGGACCATAGCCGATTACGGGATTATGGGTATTCGCGCTATTACGACAACTATTTACGCTACGAGCTCACCATCGGATTTGGAATATATTGTAAATGATGCCGAGATCAGCGTGCTTTTTGTCGGAGGTCGGGAGCAGTATTTGCGGGCTATGGAAATTTTACCGGAAAACAAATTTTTACGCAAAATTATTGTGTTCGACGAAAAAACACCGATTGAAAAAAACGAAGTCGTTACGTATTTTAATGCATTTGTACGCTTGGGTTTACAATCGGGTAATGCAAAAATTTTTGAAAAACGCCTAAACGAAGCCACGAAAGAAGATATTGCGACAATTATTTACACTTCCGGCACAACGGGGTTACCGAAAGGTGTCATGCTAACGCAGGCGAATATTTTAAGCCAAATCAAGGCGCTCGATCCGTTGTTTGATATCGGGGAAAACGATATTGAGCTTTGCTTTTTACCCTTTAGCCATTCCTATCAGAAGTCGTCAACCCATTGGACACAATCGCACGGAGTATCGGTGTATTACTGCGAAAATCCCAAAGAAATTTTGGATTATTTCAAAGAAGTACGCCCGACTTTTATGGTTGGGGTACCCCGTTTATATGAAAAGATGTATGCCAAGGTATACGCGACTTTGGAAGAAGCTTCTGATTTGAAACAAACGCTGTTTAATTGGGCGATTGAAGTCGGTAAGCAATATCAATATAAGGTTTTTCGCAAAGAAAAGATATCTGCTTCTTTGCGCATAAAACACAATTTGGCGCGCAAGTTGGTTTTGAATAAGATCAGAGAAATAATGGGAGGCCGGTTGAATTTCTTTTCCGCTGGCGGTGCGCCTTTGGCCTCGGAAATTGAAGAATTCTTTTTTGCCGCCGGTATTTTTATTGCTCAGGGTTACGGACTAACCGAAACATCTCCTGTGGTTTCGTGCAATCGCCCGGATCAATTTAAATTCGGTACACCAGGAAAAGTGGTAGACATCTGTCAGGTAAAAATTGCTCCGGACGGAGAAATTTTGGTGAAAGGTGAAAACGTGATGAAAGGCTATTTTCGCAAACCCGAATTAACGGCCGAAGTAATGACAGAAGACGGATGGTTTAAAACGGGTGACATCGGACATTTGGACGATGAAGGTTTTTTGCACATCACAGATCGTAAAAAGGATTTGATAATTACCGCTGGCGGAAAAAATATTGCGCCGCAACGCATCGAATCGCTAATCGGGGCGGATTATTATATTGAACAAATTGCTGTAATCGGTGATAAACGGAAATATCTCACGGCTTTGGTTGTACCCTCGTTCGAAGCATTGGAGGAATTTGCCCTGGCACATCATATTGCCTATCATTCGGTTAACGATTTGGTGGAGAATAAAAAGGTTCTTGAATTTTACGCAAAGCGTATCGAAGAGCTTTCCAAACCGCTGGCCGGTTACGAAAAGATTAAAAAATTTCGATTGCTGCCGGTGGCTTTTGCGCAGGAAAAGGGCGAGATTACTCCCACTTTAAAGCTAAAACGCAAAATAATCGAAGCGCATTATCAGGAACTTATCGAGCAAATGTATCGGGAACCGTAATATGCGGCTTACGATAAATAGCAACAATAAAAAAAGGTCTTACCGCAATAGCGTGGTAAGACCTTTTTTTATTGAGAGACAACGCAATTCTAAAAACGATCGATGATTGCGTTGAGTGTGGGGCTCGGACGCATTTCTTTTTCCACTTTGTTTTCGTCGGGTATGTAATAACCGCCGATATCCACCGAATGTCCCTGAGCTGCCAGTAGTTCCTTGTTAATTTTTGCTTCATTGGCTTCCAGTTCTTCGGCCATTTTAGCAAAGCGTTTTTTCAATTCGGAATCTTCATTTTGTGCGGCCAACGTTTGTGCCCAATACATGGCCAAATAAAATGTACTGCCGCGGTTGTCCAGTTCATTTACCTTTCGCGATGGCATTTTTCCGTTTTCCAGATATTTACTGACAGCGCGATCCAGCGTTTTGGCCAGAATTGCGGCTTTTTTATTGCCTGTTTTTTCGTGAATCATTTCAAACGAAGGAACCAAAGCGCAATATTCACCGAGAGAATCCCAACGCAAATGCCCTTCTTCCAAAAATTGCTGAACGTGTTTGGGAGCAGAGCCACCAGCACCAGTTTCGAACAGGCCACCACCTTTGAGCAACGGTACGATAGAAAGCATACGGGCACTGGTACCCAATTCCAAAATGGGGAATAAGTCTGTTAGGAAATCACGCAAAACATTTCCCGTAACCGAAATGGTATCTTCTCCGCGCCGCACACGTTCCAGCGAAAAACGCATGGCATCTACCGGACGCATAATGCGGATATCCAAACCGTTAAGATCGTGATCTTTTAAATACAACTCCACTTTTTTAATGATTTCCCGATCGTGTGCCCGCCGATCATCCAGCCAGAAAATAGCCGGGGCACCGCTTTCGCGCGCACGTTTTACGGCCAAACGCACCCAATCTTTAATGGCGATATCCTTGGTTTGGCACATGCGAAAAATGTCGCCTTTTTCCACAGGTTGTTCAAGTAATGTATTGCCGTTTTCATCCACGCAGCGAATAACACCTTCGGCCTGCGCTTCGAATGTTTTATCGTGCGAGCCGTATTCTTCGGCCTTTTTAGCCATTAACCCCACATTGGAAACATTGCCCATAGTGGCCGGATCGAACTGACCGTTTACTTGACAATCTTCGATAACCGTTTGGTAGATGGTTGCGTAGCTACGGTCTGGAATCATAGCCAGCGTATCTTGCAATTGACCGTTTTTGTTCCACATTTTCCCACCGTCGCGAATAACCACAGGCATGGAGGCGTCAATAATCACTTTGTTCGGCCAATGCAAATTGGTTATGCCTTTGTCGCTATCGACCATGGCCAAATCGGGTCGTTTTTCGTACATGGCATTAATATCGGCTTCGATTTCCTTACGTTTGGCTTCCGGTAACTTTTTAATCTTTTCCAAAATGTCAGCCAAACCGTTGTTGACATTGGCGCCCACTTGTTGCAGCGCTTCGGCATGTTTATCCAAGGCGTCCTTATAATAAACCGAAACCGCATGTCCGAACATGATAGGATCGGATACCTTCATCATAGTGGCCTTTAGGTGTAAGGAAAGCAAAATATCGTCTTTTTTGGCTTCTTCGATCTTTTGTTGGTAAAAATTTCGCAATTCCCGAACGTTCATTACAGCCGCATCGAGTACTTCTTTTTCTTCCAAAGGCAGGCTTTCTTTAAGGACCGTTACGTTGCCGTTCGGGTCAACGAATTCAATACGGGTGTCGGTTGCTTTGCTTAAGGTAATCGATTTCTCGCTGCCGTAATAGTCGCCATTTTCCATGTGTCCGACACGCGTTTTGGAGCCTTTTTCGGGCCAAGGTTTCATCATTTTGTGGGGGTTCTTTTTAGCGAACTCCTTAACGGCCGGAGCAGGACGACGGTCGGAGTTGCCTTCGCGCAATACGGGATTAACGGCTGAACCAAGTACTTTTGCAAATCGCGCTTGGAGAGCTTTTTCTTCTTCAGTTTTTGGCTCTTCGGGATATTCAGGTATATTGTAACCTTTCTCCCGCAGTTCTTTAATGGCGGCCTGCAATTGCGGAACCGAGGCACTGATGTTCGGTAATTTAATGATGTTGGTATCGGGATGCTGCGTAAGTTCACCCAATTCTTTTAAGGCATCTGGTACTTTTTGATCTTCTTTTAGATATTCCGGGAAAATAGCCAAGATGCGTCCGGCAAGGGAAATATCTTTTTGTTCGATTTCAATCCCTGTATTTTTGGTGAACGATTTTATAACCGGTAACAGGGCAAAGCTGGCCAGATAAGGTGCTTCATCGGTTTTGGTCCAGTAGATTTTTGATGTTTTCATAGCGAATCCTCAATTCTATTTTTAAATGAGTTTACCTTAATTATTTAGAATTTCCAACGATTAAGTTAATTAAAAAATATCGTATTATGCAAATAGAGTGACGGATAATTTGTAAAATAATTAAAATTTAAAACGGTGCTTTTTAGCAATTTAACCAATAGATTGCAAACAGATTCCGTAGATATTCGCAGAAAAAAAATCCGCGCCAATCCGCGAGATCTGTACGGAGGAATGAAAAAGGAAAAAGGAAAAAGGAAAAATGAAAAAAGAAAAAGGAGAGGAGAAAAGGCCGCCGGTACCTCGATACTTCCCGACGAATCGGGACCACTCGGCAACCGGATTCTACCCGCAAGGCCG
>Ga0256914_1000552_pt1 | contig 36906 bp, 31 predicted proteins | sample HulkmetaG_FD_191571 | JGI IMG/M metagenome (GOLD analysis project Ga0256914, IMG submission 191571) | Hydrothermal chimney microbial communities from Main Endeavour vent field at the Juan de Fuca Ridge, Pacific Ocean - Hulk | ecosystem: Environmental > Aquatic > Marine > Hydrothermal vents ... | reverse complement strand
GGGCTGATGGTGGCCATGTCAGGTGCAGTGGTAGCGGCAAAACCCTTTTTAAAAAGGGGGGTAGCAAACATAAGGCTGCTTTTATTAACGGCAGTGACATATACAGGGTTTGCAGTGGTAGGGGCTCTTTGTGCAGGGGCCATAAGGGGGACCCATGGAGAAGGTATTATTAGATTTGCCCTGGGAATACTTGTACTTACCATTGTAGCCATATTCATCTTTGCGGGAAAGAGGGTGGATTATCCCCGGGTCTCTTATATGGACAATCTCACAAAAAAGATGGAGGGAGTCCTACATCTCTCCATGAGCTATTGGGAAGAGTCCCTAAACAAGGTGGTAAGCTATAAGGTAATTCGTCCCTGGCTAGGTATAATCATGTTCTGTTTCATAGGATTCATCTCAGGATTGTTTGGTCTAGGAGGAGGATGGGCAATGGTTCCTGCCCTGAATCTGGGTCTGGCCCTCCCCCTTAAAGTGGCAGCCACGTGCAGTAAGATATTAATCGGAATGGGGGACACTGCTGCTGTATGGGCATATATTAATATGGGTGCCATCGTTCCCCTCTTCACTATTCCATGTGCCATAGGCCTTATTGTAGGAACCTTAATTGGTGCCAGGATAATGTTAAAGGTAAATACCACCTGGATAAGGTATCTCCTTATTGTAGTGTTGGCGGCCTCTGGTATCAGACTGGTAACAAAAGGATGGCACCTTTTACATGTATAAAAAACAATAAAGGAGGACAAGATGACCAGCGAATTGGAAATAGAAGAAAGAAGAATAATTCGCAGGAGACAGGAGAGGATATCTCCTCCCTCTGAAGGGGTTCTCTCTCCCAAGTTCCTGGAGACAAAAACAAAACCCCATGTCCCCTTTGCAGGGAGGGTATATGGAGAGATATGTTACTATATCTCATTAATTGGACTGGTAATAGGGATAATTGGATGTGTCATGGCCATAAATGGATATACGGTAATGAAATCAGAGAGAATGATAACAGAGATGTGGAAAGGAAAGACTATCCAAAGGGTATGGCAGGATGCAGGAGGTATGGAGGTACCCCATAATGGTTACTGGTTTACCCAGTACTTTCCCAAAGGAGACGCAGTGGCAGAGCTGGGTATAACCATAATAGCCCTGGCCGCCATTGGAGGGATGATGGGTATTGGGGTGGTGTTATTCTCGGACAAAAACTATTTATACCTTACTTTTACAATAATAGTATTTTTGATTATGCTAAGTACTATGACAGGGGTCCTCAGGGTAAGGTGATAACTAGGGGGGCCTCTGCCTCCCCTTTAGCCAAAAAGAGGATGGGCCACAATGTTTAGGTCGTCTCACAAGATATTTCCCATAGCAGGGGTAGTCATTCTCTGTATCTTGTCTGCCGCCTTTCTCATAGGCATACGCTCTGCCTGGGACCTAAAAAGGGTGGTAACGGCCCAATTCAATCAGGAACAACTCATTGTGGCCCGACAGATAGCCTCGGAGATAGAGGGGACCTTTGAGAATATAATCTATGAGATGGGTTCCTTTAGCAGGATATATCCCTCTCTCTCTTCTAATCCAACCCGCCTTTTCTCCCTTTTAAAGGGGGTGCTCACCCACTTCCACCCCGTGGGGGCCCGGGGCATCTACTTAATAAAAGGGCAAAAAATACAAATCCAGATAGGGTCTCCTCTTCCCCCTGGGGTGTTAAAAAAGAAACTCCTCCAGGGAGTAAAATTTTTATCCCCCCTCCAGGTATTAATCATCTCTCCCCCGTGTAAAGGGGGCTACAGGGTAGTCCTCCTGGTCAATGCCTATATTATGGCATCACACCTGGTAGGGGGGATACATTCTGGAAAGACAGGGTACGCATGGATAATAAATGACAAGGGATATTTCATCTATCACCCCATAAAGAGATTTGTGGGAGAAAATGCCTTTAAGGCCAGACACAACTTGGCCAAGAATTTCTATTTTAAAAAGATAAATGAGATCCAAAAAAAGGAGATGCTAAAAGGGAAAGAAGGTACTGGGGAATATGTCTCCTTATGGCATGGTAAGATGCGAGGATATATCAAAAAGGTAGTGGCCTATACCCCTGCTAAGATAATAGGTAGTGACCATTTCTGGTCAGTGGCAGTATGTGCACCTGAAAAGGAGATAAATGAAAGTATCCATTACCTCTACCTGAAACAGTTTATCATTCAGGGGAGTCTGGTATTGGCCCTGCTCTTTATAGGAATTTCTCTCATCTATGAAGAAAGAAGATTCCGCGGGGTATTGGAGGAGGAGATAAAGAAAAAGACAGAGACCCTAAAAAAGTCTCAGGAGAGATATAGAAGACTTATAGAAGCTGCTGACGACCTTATCCTCACCATGGACGAGGAGGGTAAAATACTCTCCTTCAACCTAGCCACCATTGAGTTCTTTCACCTTTCCTCCCAAGAACTCAATAAAATCACCTTCTATGTCCTTATGCAGTGGTCCCGTTCTCAATTTAAAAAGCATCTGGAATCTCTCAAAAATAGAGGCAGAAGCATTACTGAGGAACATACTGTAACCTTAACAAACCGTACCTACTGGCTCAGCACCAAACTCATGCCCCTTCATCCAGGGGAGATACTCTGTATTTCCAGAAACATCACAAAGGAAAAAGAGATTCAGACCCAGCTCTCCAACACAGAGAAACTGGCTTCCCTGGGGACACTTGCCGCAGGAGTAGCCCATGAGATAAATAATCCCCTGGGTATTATTATAGGTTTTGGAGAGCTACTGGCAGAGGAACTAGATCCAGACTCCCATCTCCATGAAGATATAAACCTTATTATAAAACATGCCCTCCACTGCAAAAAAATAGTGGAAAACCTTTTAAACTTTGCCCGCAATTCCCAAGAATTCTTTGAGACCACGGAAGTGAATGAAGCAATAGAGGAGATCCTCACTATTATAGGACACACCCTAGAATTAAATCAGATAAGCCTTCATACATCCTTAAGTCCAACCCTTCCCCTTGTAAAAGGGGAAAGACGAAAACTCCAACAGGTATTTTTAAACCTCATAATTAATGCCATTGATGCCATGCCCAATGGAGGGAGCCTGGAAATCATCACAGAAAAACACAAGCAAGGGGTAAAAATATTAGTAAAAGACACTGGAGGGGGGATAAAACAGGAATATCTAGACAAGATATTTGACCCCTTCTTTACCACCAAGCCTGAGGGCAAGGGAACAGGGCTTGGCTTATCCATAACCTATGGAATTATTAAACAATTTGGGGGAGATATTGAAGTTGAAAGTCAGGAAGGGAAAGGGAGCACCTTTATTATAACCCTTCAAGGAGCAGGAGAAAACGAAGATGGGTAAAATAGTGGCCATAGACGATGAAAAAGACATGTTGAGGTTATTGGAAAGAATAGTCAGGGGAAAGACCCCCCATGAAATAACCACTTTCTCTGACCCCTCAAGGGCCCTTGAAGAAATAAAGAAGAGAGACTTTGATGTGGCCCTAGTGGACCTGCGGATGCCCCAGATGGGAGGACTGGAGTTACTTAAGGAAATAAAAAGGCATAGTCCAGAAACAGAGGTAATCATACTCACTGCCTACGGCACCATTGAAACCGCTGTAAGTGCTATAAAGCTAGGAGCTTACGATTTTTTGACCAAACCTTTCAAGGGGCAGGATATTATCCTTACCCTAAACAGGGCCATGAAACTTCAGGAGTTAAAAAAAGAGAATCTGAGGTTAAAAGAAGAACTTAAGGGTCAAATGAGTTCCGAGCTAGTGGTGGGGAAGAACCCTATTATGCACTCCCTCTACAAATACGCAATTCAGATAGCCCCTTCAGGTGCAAGCGTGATAATCACAGGGGAGACTGGCACTGGAAAGGAGCTTATGGCCAGACTCATCCATCTCCATAGCAGAAGGAAGGGTAAATTTGTGGCAATAAACTGCAGTGCCTTCCCTGAGCAACTTATGGAATCTGAGATGTTTGGACATGTAAAGGGGGCATTTTCAGGGGCAATAAGGGACAAAAAGGGACTGGTAGAGGAGGCCCATGGGGGGACCCTGTTTCTGGATGAGATAGGGGATCTACCCCTGGCCCTGCAGACAAAAATGCTCCGATTCCTCCAGGATGGAGAGTTCAAACCTGTTGGTTCCAATAACATAAAAAGGGTAGATGTAAGGATAATAGGGGCCACAAATAAAGATATAAAAGAGATGGTAGAGGAGGGAAAGTTTAGAAGGGATCTGTATTACCGTGTGGGTGTTATAAACATTGCCATTCCACCTTTAAGGGAGAGAAAAGAAGACATCCCGCTTTTGGCAATATATTTTCTAAAAAAATATGCATCCGCCACAGGCAAGGAGATCCGTGGTCTTACCAGGGAGGCCATGAATATACTTATGAATAGACAGTGGCTGGGCAACATCAGGGAACTGGAAAATGTGATTGAGAGGGCCACCATAGTATGCGAAGGGGACATGTTAACTCCCCAGGACCTAAATCCCCTTGCAGAATCCTCCAATCCCCTCTCTCACAAAGACATCTTTGACCTCCCCCTTAAGGAGGCAAAAAAAGAGGTATTAAGAGAGTTTTACCACAAATATCTCTCTCGCATCCTCATGCTCACCAAGGGGAATGTATCAAAGGCGGCATCTATGTGTGAAGTAAAGAGACAATATCTACATAGACTCATGAAGATGGCAGGGATAGAGGCCAATAACTTTCGGAGGATGGAAAAAGATACACCCTAAAAAACAGAAGGCGAGGAAGACATCCTTGTCCTCCTCGCCATCTATATTTAAGGAGGGGGAGAGATGGCTAAGTTAGTTATAGGATATATCTACTCAAATCTCTATCTTCCTGAAATTCTTTAAGCTTTTCTTTTACATACCCTGCATCAATCACCACTTTATCGCCTTTTCTCTCAGGAGCCTCAAATGATAACTCCTGCAACACCCTTTCCATAAGGGTATATAGCCTTCTGGCCCCTATATTCTCAGTGTCTTCATTCACCTTTTCTGCAAACTGAGCTATCTCCCATAGGCCATCGTCACTAAATTCTATCTCTACCCCTTCAGTGGCCAGCAATGCCTTATATTGGATAGTTAATGCATTCTGGGGTTCCGTCAAGATTTTATAAAAATCTTCTTTTGTCAAGGGGGAAAGTTCCACTCTCAGGGGAAATCTTCCCTGCAGCTCAGGGATGAGATCCGAGGGCTTGGAATAATGAAAGGCCCCCGCCGCTATAAAAAGGATATGGTCTGTTCTTATCATCCCGTATTTAGTATTTACCACACACCCTTCTACCACAGGTAGCAGGTCCCTCTGTACCCCTTCCCGGGAGATGTCTGCCTGTCTGGAATCTGCCTTGCTACATATCTTATCTATCTCATCAATAAATATAATCCCGCTCTGCTCCACCCTTTCTTTGGCCATCTCCACCACCTTATCGTGGTCAATTAGCCTATCGCACTCCCGCTGGACCAGATACTCATAGGCATCCTTTACCTTCATCTTTCTTATCTTTTTCTTCTTGGGAAACATCTTGGAGAACATCTCCTGAAGCTGCATCTCCATATCTTCCATACCAGGCATAGACATTATACCCACATGCACAGAAGGGGTCTCCACCTCCACTTCCACTATCCTATTGTCAAGTTTACCCTCTCTCCAGAGCTGTCTGAACTTTTCCCTGGTAGAGTCGTGTTGGGGGGGATGTATACAACTCATTTCCTCCCCTGTCAAAGAAAAATTTGGAAAATTTTTTTCCCTTCTAGACCTTGGGAGGAGGATATCCAAAAGGGCCTCTTCTGCCAGCCTCTCTGCCTTTCCCTTAACCCTCTCCATCTCCTCTTCTCTCACCATATTCACCCCTATCTCCATGAGATCCCGCACCATGGACTCCACATCCCTTCCCACGTATCCAACTTCTGTAAACTTAGAGGCCTCCACCTTAAAAAAAGGAGAACCCGCCAACTTTGCCAGACGCCGTGCTATCTCTGTCTTTCCAACCCCTGTGGGACCTATCATAATTATATTCTTGGGGGCCACCTCTTCCCTGAGCTCTGGCTCAAGCTGTCTCCTCCTCCACCTGTTGCGAAGGGCCACTGCCACCATCCGCTTGGCCTCATCTTGGCCTATTATATACCTATCAAGCTCTTTTACTATCTCCGCTGGAGTGAGATTCCTCTCCATAAGCACCCCCTTATATTCCCCTAAACAAATTCCTCGCTCACCTTTTCCTAACTTCCCCTGCTTACATATTCAATCAATATCTCTTCATTGGTGTAAACACACATCCCCGAGGCTATCTTTAAGGAATATTCCACCACTTCCCTGGCATTCATCTGAGTATGGGACACAAGGGCCCGTGCCGCTGCCATGGCATATCCACCTCCTGAACCTATACCAATTATATCATCATCAGGCTCAATCACATCTCCAGTCCCACTTACAAGCAATAGGTTATGGCCATCAGTGGCCAGAAGCATGGCCTCTAGTCTCCTCAAATACTTATCTGTCCTCCATTCCTTGGCAAGCTCTACACTTGCCCTTATAAGATTACCAGAGAATTCCTCCAGTTTCGCCTCAAACCTCTCAAGTAAAGTAAAGGCATCTGCAGTGGCCCCAGCAAATCCCACCAGGACCTTCTCCCTATAGAGCTTTCTTATCTTCCTTGCCCTATGTTTAATGGCAATACTCTGCCCCAGGGTGACCTGACCATCACCTCCCATGGCCACTCCCTTCTCATCTCTCACCGCCAAAATAGTAGTGCCTCTAATCTCCTTCACCTCTCCTGCCCCTTTATTTTAACACCCTTTCTGCCACCTTTACCCATAACTCCCACATCTGTTTGGAAAAGAGATATACATATACCACAGTTACCCACTTAAGTCCTCTCAAGGTCTCCTGCAGGGTGGAGAGGGCTACCTCTGCGGCCTCTTCCCAAGGATATCCATATACACCACAGCTAATGGCGGGAAAAGCAACAGAGCTCAACTGTTTTTCCTCCGCCAGGAGAAGTGATTTCCTGTAGGCACTGGCCAGGAGCTGAGCCTCTCCCCTTTTACCCCCGTGATATATAGGTCCTACTGTGTGAATCACATATCTTGCCATGAGATTAAATCCAGGGGTAATTACCGCATCTCCTGTGGGTAGAGGGCCATTTTTTTCCACAATGGCCCTACCAGCCTTCAATAGCTCAGGACCTGCAGCCCTGTGAATGGCTCCATCTACGCCTCCTCCCCCTGCAAGTTGAGGGTTAGCGGCATTTACAATGGCATCCACATCTGCCCTTGTTATGTCCCCCTGGACCAGGATCAACTCTTTTGGACCCACACTATATATCTTTTTCATGACCTCTCCTCCCCTACATGTCTATCACACATTGGGCCACCCATCGCCCCTGGTGGAGAAACACCCCTGCCTCAGTATAGGTGGCACCCTTTACCTCCACTCCCCTCTCCAGAAAACCCAGAGAGGTCCCATACACCTCACCCCTCAAGCAAAGGGGCTCCTCCTGGAGGGATATTGTTATATGGCATTCCCAGAACACAGCCCCATGGATATCTCCCTCTGCCAGAAGGCTATTTAGCCACTTCAACAAGAGAGAGGTAAGGTCCTGTGCATATAACTCCACCTCTATCCTCACATCCCACCTCATCCCCTGGGGCATCTCCCCATCTATCATCTGAGAAGACATGGCCCTTAAACACTGACAAAAGGAGCCCTCCACAGTGGAGGAATAACCTCGTATCCCTATATCGGCCCCATGTTCAAAGGTCTCAAAACCTTCCTCCATCATGGTCAATTTAGCTGTCTCATCTGGTTAAAGGATTCTTCCAGGACCTTACTCAATCTTACAGGATAGGGTTCTTTGCTCTTAGAGAGGGAAAGAAGGTGGGGAGGCAATCTCTTTATCTCCTCCTGGCATCTATCACGTATAAGGGAGAGTTCCTCTGGAGGAGAGAGGCGTTTGCCACCTCTCATTACAGGCTTTATAAGGGGATTGCCCGGTAATATCTCAGAGTGGATGGCAAGTACATCGTGGGTATATAAGCCATCCTCCACATAGCGAAATACCTGTTTCTGAAATGGGATGGTAGTCTTCTCTGCAGATGTCTTGAGTTTTCCCATCCCCTCATACTGCACCAATTTATATACTATATCTAAATAAGGACAGTCAGAGGATACAATGGATTTGGTACCTATGCCAAATCCATCTATAGGGACATTATTACTTACTATCTCCGCAATGGAATATTCATCAAGCCCCCCACTCACAAATATCTTTAATTGATATAATCCCGCCTCGTCCAACATCTTTCTCACCATCCTGGAGACCTCTGTAAGGTCACTGGAGTCAATCCTTACTCCCCTCACCTTGAAGTCCTTTCCCAGGATATTGGCGAGCTCTATTACCCTCCTTACCCCTTCCTCAATGGAATAGGTATCTATCAACAATATGGTCTCTGGATAGAGGGAGGAAAACCTCTTAAAGGCCTCTAGCTCTTTCCCATGAACCTGGATGTAACTATGGGCCATGGTCCCTGTTACAGGGATATTATATATCTTCCCCGCAAGTACATTACTGGTGGCCTGCACCCCTCCCACATAAAATGCCCTTGCCGCCTTTATGCCTGCATCAGTACCGTGGGCACGCCTGCATCCAAAATCAACCACCTTCCTGTCTCTGCTACTTAAGGTTATTCTGGCGCCTTTTGTGGCTATAAGGATCTGAAACTGGAGCTGATTTAAGATATAGGTCTCCAGGAGCTGGGCCTGGGCCACCGGTGCCACCACCTCTAGTACTGGCTCATTCTCAAAAAAAACTGTACCCTCTGGCAGGGCATATACATCTCCTGTAAAGGAAAAAGACCTGAGCCAGTCCAGAAATTCATCCTTAAAAAGGCCAAGTCCATAGAGATAATCTATCTCCTCAGAGGAAAAACAGGCCCCTTCTAGGAAACAAAGGACCTGTTCTAATCCGCAGGATATAAGAAAATTCCTGTTCTCAGGTAGCCTCCGAACAAATACACTAAAGACAGCTTCTCCCTCCAGCCCTTCAAAAAAATAGGCCTGGGCCATGGTAAGCTCATAGAGGTCCACAAACAGAGATGAAAATCCGCCACAAGGTCTCATTAACTTAACTCCAGGATTGGTAAATTAATTTCTGGTAGAAGATAGCTAGCCCTGAATCTCTATCCCCTTCTCTTTCATGATAGAGAGAGACTCTTTTCTCCCTCCAGGGGTCACTGCCCTACACCCAGGCAGATATACCACCACATCAAACCCCTTCTCCTTGGCATCCAAGGCGGTTTCCTTTACACAAACATCCAGGGCCAGACCTACCACCCAGACCCGCTTTATACCCTCTCTCCTCAAAAGGGCATCAAGCCCTGTCTCATCAAAGGCAGAATATTGTTCCTTATCAAAACGGGTACCCTTACTTACCACCACAGGATCAGGCAATATCACCAGTTCTGGATGAAACTGTGCCCCAGGCGTATCTTGCACACAATGCACCGGCCAGATACCCCCATTTTCCTTAAAACTGGGATGAAGGGTGGGATGAAAGTCCCGGGAGTAAATAACCAAAATATCCCGCTCTCGCGCCTGGTGTATCATGGAATTTATCACAGGCACTACCTCATCTCCTCCAGGGATTGGAAGGCTACCCCCTGGACAAAAATCCACCTGGACATCTACTATAAGTAATGCATCCCCCTGCTTAAACAAAAAGGTCTCCACCTCTCGCCTCCCTATAAATAAAGGTCATCGGGATGGTGGGATTCGAACCCACGGCCTCAGCGTCCCGAACGCTGCGCTCTAGCCAGACTGAGCCACATCCCGCAAGGCTACATTTAGATGATAAGTCAAAAAAATTCAAGAGACATTTAACCTCTTGCCTGAAGATATTCCTCATTGTCTCTCCAGTACCAGCGCACCTGCCTTCCCTCACGCTGGATCCCCAAGAGTCCCTTATCATAGAGGTCCTTAATTACCTGCTTCACAAAAAGGGTGGGATAAGAAAATTCAGGAGATATCCTTGAGATGAGTACATCCAGGGGGCTTAAATGGATAGATTCATCACATACTCTACCCATCTTCTCTATAAGGTCATCCCGCAAAAGCCTAAAGATCACCTGGGTCCTCATCCTCCCCTCCAGGTGAAACCTCTCCAGGGGAGTACATTGGCCATGCCTGTACCTCTCTTCCATCTCCCTCTCTGCCTGGGCAATTCCCTCCTCATATCTCCTCACAAATTCCTCCATCTCCTGGGGTGAAAGAGAGGATGTTGCCACAATGGCTCTATTTGCATCATAAAGGTCCCAATCATTAGTCAGTATCTCCAGGTCGTATTGGTCTATCTCCTCCCTCACAGTGGTGCCAGGAAAGGGTGCCAGGAAGTGATATCCATATTCAATCCCCATCTCCTCCAGGGTATGGGCCAGGCGCTCAGTGTCTCTTAAGGTCTGAGGGTTTTCCCCAGGTAACCCCACAATAAAGGAAACCAGACACCTCATTCCAACCTGGGTGCACAACCTAGCGGCCTCTATCACCTGAGATACCCTTATTCTCTTCTTAATCCTCCTGAGCATCTCTTCATTTCCCGATTCCACACCAAAGCTTATACTGTCACATCCTGCCTCCACCATTATCTCCAAGAGTTCCCTATCCACAGAATCCACCCTGGCAAAGGCACTCCAGTTAAACTTAAGACCCCTCCTCTTTATGGCCTCACATATCTCCACCACCCTCTGCCGGCGAAAGGTGAAAAAATCGTCAGCAAAATTTATCCTCATAAATCCCAAGGAAAGGAGATACTCTATCTCCTCTATCACTGAGCCTGTAGAGCGATACCTGGGACGAGGCCCAACCAGTCTCCTTCCCTGACAGAATATGCACTGGTTTGGACATCCCCTGCTGGTGGTAAGGCTCACTGGAAAACCCAGGGCAAGATAGCGAGTCAGTGGTAGTAAATGTCTGGCAGGTAAGGGCAGGGAGGTGATGTCCTCCAACAGGGGGCGGGGAGCAGTGATAACTATCTCTTCCCCTTGTCTAAAGGCCAATCCCGGGATATGTCTCCAGAATTTAGGCTCATGGATATGGGACAAAAGTTCCTTAATGGTCTCTTCCCCCTCTCCAATCACCAGTACATCTATATGGGGATATTTCTTGAGAGTATCGTATATGGCAAATGATACATGGGGACCACCCATTATAGTAGTTACCTCAGGGGCTAATCCTTTTATCTTCCTCAATATATTCTGGGCAGATAAAAAATTCATGGTCACAGAGGTGGCTCCCACCACATGGGGTTGAGATGTCTCCACAAGGGATTTAAGTTTCTCGTCCCCATGGGATTGGACAATAAAATCCCACACCTCCACATCCCACCCTGCCTCTTCACAGGCAGCAGCAACATAACATATCCCTAAGGGAGGAGATGGATATTCCTCCAGGGGGTAAGGGGGGGCAATAAGGGCTATCTTCATGAAGGCTCCTTGCGTCTCTGTTTTTTGTAAGACAAGGGGAGTTGATTTATACATCCTCCCCTGATAGGAAAGGTCCTATGGGGATGAGAGCATCAAAGGCCCATCTTCTCTTCTATCTCTTTTATCTGTTGCTCTATCTCTCGCCTCTCTTCTGGCGAGAGGTTATGGCGCTCCAGCCTCTGTCTAAGAGCCAGCAATATCATCTCTTCCCTGTACTCCTGGCAGGTATATACATTTTGCTTTACAGGGGCTTCCTTTCTGCTCATATTATCTTCACCTGCTTATAAGTATATGTTAAAAAGGAGGTTTTACATGAAATTACTTATGTTTTACTGTCCTCTTTTCTCCTCCTCCCCCTTCAAACAAACCATCTCTGAGGCAGAGCCCCATCCCTCTCCCATAGAGACAACCAATGCAGTGGTGATATTTTATCATGTGGAGAAGGAGGATGAGGAACGACAGAAAAAGGTTTTAAATAAGGCACTCAAAAATATCAAGTGGCTCGCAAACAAATTTGGGACAAAAAAGATAGTATTGCATTCCTTTAATCATCTATCCACCAGCAAGTCAGATCCAGAGATAGCCAGGGAGATTATTAAGGAAATAAAGAGACGATTAGAGGGAGTGAAATATGAGGTCCTGGAAACCCCCTTTGGATGGTTGAACGCATGGACCATGAGTGTGGCAGGAGAGTCCTTGGCAAAGGTCTTTAAGGACCTCACATAGTTAGGGCCAATTTTTAAATTGATAAGCATACAAGAAAGATTTAATATCCCTATCATCCAGACCGTGGTTCAGGCGATTTTATAACCTTATGATGTAAGGATTCTGTTTCTTGTTTTTTCCCCAAGAGATAAAAAAGACGCTTTTTAATAACACCTCCAGGACAATCTCTGTCTCCAGGGCAGGGTTGGGTACGTGTGCGTATCTGGCCCGGGGGTATCTGGAGGAGGGAAAGAGTGTAGCCGTATTCTTCCCTGAATCCTCCCATCTCAGGACCTTTTCCTCCCTGGGAGAGGTACTGGGGCTAAAGGGGAAATATTTCTGGGAAAACAGGTGGATAGCCCTGCCTCCCTATGGACCTGGCTCACTGGAGAACACCCACTGGCATATGAGATGGGCATCCCTCTTTACCCTTAAAGAGGCCCCAAAACCCCTGGTGTTTTTTTCTACCATTGACAACCTTCTACCCTTTTGGCCCCCACCCTCCCTCCTAGATTCCCTATTTCTCTACCTTTCCCCAATGGACGAGGTCTCACCGGAAGAAATCACACAAATCCTAATAAGATGGGGATATAACCGGGTAAAATTAACCACCCTTCCTGGAGAGGTATCCAGAAGAGGAGATGTGCTTGACGTATTTCCACCTGGTTATAATTCCCCCCTGCGACTGGAATTTTTTGGGGATATTATTGAAAGCATAAGGACATTTAACCCCTCCACGCAACGTTCTAAAGAGGAGTTAAGTGAATGTGTGTTGCTACCCATCTCCCCTTGCGTGCTGGAAGAGGATTATATAAAAGGGGCCCAGACCCTCTGGGAACACCTGTGGAAAACAGGAGAGATCTCTAAAGAGTACCTCTTTCACCTTAAAGGGTCAGTGGAGACCTCAAGCCCTCCCCCCTATCCTGGCATCTATTACAATGGATGTGTTACGCTGGATAAATGGCTTCCCACTGAGACGGTATTCTTTATAGTAGAACCTGAGATATGCAGGAGACGATTGGAGGAGGAAAGAGAAGAGTGGGAGAGGAGGCTCTGTGGTGAAGGTCTTCCTAGCCCCCCTCCCATCTCCAGGATGGTCCAGTCTGCCTCCCTAGCCAAAAAGATATGGATTGAGAAGGCCCATGTCTTGTTTACTTCCTTAACATCTCCAGGAGACACACTCTCACTTCCCGAGACAGTCTATCACTCCCATTCAGACCTCTTCTGGAGGCCAGAAGAAAAGAAACGCCCTCTCTCCTCCCTTATTTCCCTATTAAAAAAATGGACCAACACCAAAAATCAACTTATCCTCACCTTTAAGTCCGCAAGATCCAGGGAACGCTTCTTCAAGCTCCTAAGCTCCTATGAAGAGGAGCTTCCCACGGCATCTATCTCTCCCCTTTCCCTGAAGAAAAAAGGGGTATTCACCACCCTATCTTCTCTCTCTTCTGGATTTTATCTCCAATGGAACGAGGTGGTTATCCTCCCGGAGAACATAATTCTCCCCAGGGAAAAGGCCTCAAAAAAAAGCCGTCCCCCACGGGAGAAGGGTATAGAAGATATTCAGGAAATAAAAAGGGGGGAACTTCTGGTCCACAAGGACTATGGCATAGGGAGGTTCAAATCCCTCACAAGGCTCACCACCGAAGGTATCACCAATGACTATCTGGAGATAGAATATGCTGGAGGAGATACCCTCTTTGTTCCAGTGGATAAATTAAACCTCATCCAAAAATACCAGGGGCCTGAAAACATCTCTCCTCCCCTAGACAGATTGGGCTCCTCCAGGTGGAACCTCACAAAAGAAAGGGTAAAAAAGGCCATAGAGACCATTGCCCAGGACATTGTAGAGATGTATGCCCTCAGAAAGGTAACAAAAGGATTCACCTACCCCCCCTTGGATGAGGACTTCAGGGAATTTGAGGCCACATTTCCCTATGAAGAAACACCTGACCAGGAACAGGCCATCTCTCAGGTCCTAGCGGATATGGACAGGGATGTGCCAATGGACAGACTGGTATGTGGAGATGCAGGGTTTGGAAAGACAGAAGTGGCAATGAGAGCGGCATACAGGGCAGTATGTGCAGGACGTCAGGTGGTGCTCTTATGTCCCACCACAGTGCTTGCAGAACAACACTTTAGAAACTTCAAGGCCCGTATGGAGCCCTTTGGGGTGGGGATATGTATGCTAAGCCGCTTTGTCCCAGCCTCCCGTCAAAAAAAGATAATAAAAGACATTAGTCAGGGCCTCGTGGACATAATCATAGGGACGCACAGACTACTCTCAAGGGACATAAACATCCCCCGATTGGGGCTCATAATACTGGATGAGGAACAGAGATTTGGAGTGAGACAAAAGGAAAAGCTAAAACAAATAAGAAAGAATGTGGACGTACTCACCCTAAGTGCCACCCCCATCCCCAGGACCCTTCAGCTCTCTCTGGCGGGGATAAGAGACTTGAGCGTAATAGAGACCCCACCAGAGGACAGGAGGCCTGTAGAGACCTCTATTATTGAGAGGGATAGGGAGGAGATAAAGAATATAATAAAGCGGGAGATGGAAAGGGATGGACAGGTATTTTGGGTATATAACAGGATAAAGGGCCTTGAGGCCAGGGCCAGCTTTATCAGGTCTATCCTGCCCCAGGCCAGGGTGGCCATCGCCCATGGACAGATGAAAGAAAAGGAATTAGAGGACACTCTCCACTCCTTTCTCCTGGGAGAGATAGATATTCTGGTGTGTACCTCTATTATTGAAGCAGGACTGGATTTTCCCCGGGCAAATACCCTTATTGTGGACACACCTCAACTCTTTGGACTGGGACAGCTATATCAATTAAGGGGGAGAGTGGGAAGGTCAGACAGACAGGCCTATGCCTATTTTCTTGTGGACTCTCTAGAGAGCCTATCGGAAAAGTCCATCAAGCGACTGAAGACTATCCTGGAGATGGATTACTTGGGTGCTGGATTTAAGGTGGCAATGGAGGACCTGAAGATGAGGGGAGCAGGGAATCTCCTTGGAGAGGCCCAGACTGGAAATATGGCAAAGGTGGGGATAGAACTCTATATGGAGATGCTAGAAAAGGAGATAAAAAGGTTAAAGGGAGAGGAAATAGAGGAAACAGTAGACCCCCAACTCAATATCTTTGTGGAGTCTAATATCCCTCCCTCTTATGTTGAGGACCCCCATGAGAGGATGCGATATTATAAGGGGATGTCTTCATGTAAGGCAGTTGAAGAGCTGGAGATATGGAGAGAGGAGATGAAAGATAGGTTCGGACCTCTCCCTAGGGAGGTGGAAAACCTCCTTTCTGTACTTGAATTTAAACACGTGCTTGTTAAACTCAGGGCAGATAGGGCAGATATTTATAAGGATAGGGTGATTATATACTGGGATAGCCAGTCCATTAAGGCGCATCCCTCAAGGGTAATGAGATGGCTGGGTCAGTATCAGGAGAAGATAAAGCTCCTGGGCTCCAAAAAGATGCAGATATTACTGGATAAAGGGTTTGCATCTTCCCTGCATAGGTGGACCAAAAGGCTTGAAGAACTTATGAGAGAAGAGGAGGAAGAACCAGATGAAACGCAGGTGGCTTAGTATTGCTGTAGGTATCTCTATCTTATTCACCTCGCTATGTTATGGTAAGATAGTGGACAAGATAGTGGCAGTTGTAAACGGGGATGTTATAACCCTCTATGACCTAAAAAGGGAAATGGCCCAGGAGGAACTCCTATCCTCCTCCGCCCCAAATGAGGATAACAAGCTCCTATCCAAGGTATTGTCCAACATGATAAACAACCTACTTTTCAAGCAAGAGGCCCAGAGACTCAAGATAAGTGTGTCGGATTTTGAGGTAAATAAGGAGCTGGAACATATACTTAAATCATCTAATCTTACAGAACAACAGCTAAAGGCCCAGCTAAAAAAGGACGGGATGACAGAAAAAGAGTTCAAGGACAAGATAAGGGATAACATTATGATAAATAAGCTCCTTAGCGTGATGGTGCGACAAAAGGTGGTGGTAACCGAGGAGGAGATAAAAGACTACTATAACTCCCACAGGGATAATTTTACCCAGCCACCCATGCTCCACATTATAATGTATGCATCTTCTCACCCTAACCCCCTCAAAGACCTCTCTGCCTCCCAGATAAAAAATGGGGAAATACCTGAGGAGGTCTCTGTAAACGATATGGGTTTTGTTGAGGTCTCTGCCATGCAAAAAAGATGGAGAGATGCCCTGCTGGGTCTCCACAACGGGATGTTTTCCCGCATATTTAAGATAGGTACTCGTTATGTGAGGTTTTTTATTGCAGGGGAGAAACCACGCAAGGTCCTCCCACTAAAAGAGGTAAGGGAAAAGATAAGTCGCTATCTCCACCGACAAAAGCTAAAACAGGTATATGAAGATTATGTAAAAAAACTACGCTCCCGGGCAATTATCAAGATAATGCTTTCCGAAAACACATAAAAAATGAGGGTACGGGGAAAGATGGATATTTATACCATTGGGAAGATCTTAAGGGAAGAGAGGAAAAAGAGAGGCCTCACCAGAGAAGAGGTATATGTGGCCACAAAAATAAGTATAATGAATATTGAGGCCATTGAAAAAGGAGACTTTGAATCCCTTCCTCACCCCGTATACACCAGGGCATTTATCAAGCGCTATGCAGAATTTTTAGAGATTGATCCTTCTCCTCTCCTGGAGGCATATCAAGAATACTATGGTGAGGGCCTCTCTCCACAGATAAAGAAAGAGGTCCCCTTTACTGAAGAGAAAGAGGGGAGGAAGATATGGCTGATTATTATCTTATTTCTGGTCCTCATAGGGATAACCGGGGCCTTTTTTAAGCTTCAAAAACAAAAAACAATGGAGGGCAAGGAAAAAAGGGGGTCAATCCTGCGAGAGGTACCTGAGACCTCAGAGATGGGTACAAATGGCTCCCAGGGAAATGCCAGTATAAAAAACACCACAATGCTATCCCAGAGAGAAAATGTATCCAATGCATCCTCTGCTACAAAAGTCCCTCTGGTCTCCAGCCCTCCTCCCCCGCAAGAGGCACAAAACGCCACCACCAATGGGTCCATCTCTTCCCCACCCCCTACAACCTTCACCAATGCCACTGCCTCAAAAAAGGCACAAAACGCCACATCTTCCAAGCAGACCCATATTGTTAAGGTGGTGGCAAAAGACATGTGCTGGATGAGAGGTGTGATGGATCAAAACTCCACCAGGGAGGTGCTATTAAAAAAAGGCCAGAGCATTACCTTTACCTTCCACAACAACATGGTCCTGAAACTTGGAAATGCAGGAGGGGTAGAGGTCTTTGTGGATGGCACCCCCATAAGGTTAAAGGCCCGCGAAGGGACAGTAAAGACCCTTCATTTCCCCCTGCAAAACAATGGATAGGGAATTTTCAGACCAGGGCATCGTCCTGGCTGTGAGGGAATTTCGCCACAGCGATGCAATAGTTACCTTTCTTTCCCCAAGGTATGGGATAAAGAGGTGTTTTGCCTTTGGAGGAAAGAAGAGCAGGCGAAGATTCCCAGGGTGTCTGGAAGAGTTAAATCATGTAATCTTTAAGGTAGCTTCTCCCCGTTCCCGAAATTATCTATACCTGCAGGAAGGTATCCTCCTGGACAGATTTGCCAATATTCATCTCCTCCCTTCTGTGCTGGGCATGGCTAGAAACTGTCAAAAATTCATTGAAAGTGTACTCTTTCATCAGTCATCTCCAGGGGCCTTTGAGATTTTCCTCAATTTACTCAAGGTGTTAAATAGCTACTCTCCCACGAATTCTCCCCATCTACCCCTATTTTTCAGGGCAAGGATCGCCAGAGAAATGGGGTGGTTTCCAGAAATAGACAGTTGCAATGGCTGTGGAAGGCTGTTAAAAGCAGAGGCCTATGTAAGGTTTTACCCTACCAGTGGTCATCTCTACTGCGGAAGATGTGGAGAAAAAGGGGAGGTAACACTACTGTCTCCCAGGGTATATCATGCGCTATGTGAGATATTCACTGCATTTCCAGAGAGGTGGTTAGGGTGGGGCATCTCGCCAGAAGAAGAAAACCTCCTGGCAGGGGCATTGGATATTTTTATAAAGACCTGTCTCAAGGTAATATGGGACAGGGGGAGATTTGTTCATATTTAACATGTCCAAATATAAAAAGGAGTCGGGGAAATGCTTCGTTTTCAAGAAGTAATAATGCGGTTACATAAGTTTTGGTCAGACTATGGGTGTGTAATCCATCAACCCTATGACGTAGAGGTAGGTGCGGGGACATTTCATCCAGCCACCGCCCTGAGGGTAATAGGTCCTGAGCCCTGGAAGACTGCATATGTCCAGCCCTCTCGCAGACCAACCGATGGGAGATATGGGGAAAACCCCAATCGTCTCCAGCACTATTATCAGTATCAGGTCATCTTAAAGCCGGCGCCCCATAATTCTCAGGAGATATATCTGGAGAGTCTATATGCCCTAGGTGTGGACCCTGCAAAACACGATGTGCGTTTTGTGGAGGACGACTGGGAGTCTCCCACCCTTGGGGCATGGGGACTGGGATGGGAGGTATGGCTAGACGGAATGGAGATCACCCAATTTACCTATTTCCAGCAAATAGGAGGGATAGATCTAGAACCTGTGAGCCTGGAGATAACCTATGGTCTTGAAAGGATCTCCATGTATCTCCAGGAGAAGGAATCGGTGTTTGAACTGGAGTGGAACGAGCAGTGTAAGTATGGGGATATTCACCATCAGGGAGAATATGAACACTCAAAGTACAATTTTGAATACAGTTCCACCCCAATGCTATTTACCATGTTTGACCTGTGTGAGAAGGAGTGCCAGAGGCTCTGTGAAGAAAACCTCCCCTGGCCAGCCTATGACTTCTGTCTCAAGTGCTCCCATCTATTTAATCTTCTAGATGCGAGGGGAGCTATATCTATCACTGAAAGGACTGAATACATTGCACGGGTAAGGCATCTTGCCTCTTCAGTGGCCAAACTCTATGCCCAGCAAAGGGAAGAGATGGGTTACCCCCTTTTAAATACCAATCCATAAATCCATGAGGAGGAACATCATGAGATTAAGGGCAACTGCAATAATATTCTTATTTTTGGTGGGCATTTCCACAAATGCCATGGCCAGAAAATACATACTTACCTACAGCAGTTTCTTTCCACCCACCCACATTCAGAGCATACTAGCGGAAAAGTGGTGCAAGGAGGTGGAAAAACGCACAAATGGAGAGGTGAAGATATATTTCTATCCCGGTCAGACCCTCACCAAGGCAGCCCAATGTTATGACGGGGTGGTGATGGATCGTTCAGATATTGGTATGTCGTGTCTCCTATACACCAGGGGAAGATTCCCCCTTATGGACTTTATAAACCTTCCCTTTGGAAACCCCTCTGGGACCTTTGCCACTGCGATTATAAACGAGGTATATGAGAAGTTCAAACCCAAGGAGCTCTCTGACGTAAAGGTGCTATATCTCCATGCCCATGGTCCTGGTTTTATCCATGTGAAAGATAAGCCCATCCATACCCTTGCAGATCTGAAGGGACTAAAGATAAGGTGTCCAGGTTCAGTGGCAGACACTGTAAGGGCCCTTGGTGCAATACCAGTATCTATGCCCATGCCCGAGGTATATCAGGCCCTTCAAAAAGGGGTAGTTGAGGGTGCCATGTATCCCATGGAGACAAATAAGGGATGGAAGATGGCAGAGGTGATTCACTACTCCATTGCCAACTATGAAATAGCCTATTCAGTTGGATTCTTTGTTGTTATGAACAAAAGGAAATGGCAGATGTTACCAGAGAGAGATAAAAAGATCATAGAGGCAATAGATGTGGAATGGGCAAAAAAACATGGTAAGGCATGGGATACCAGTGATTTTGAAGGATTTCGCTATACCCTTTATCTGGGAAATGAGGTCATTGGAATACCACCCAAGGAGGCGGCAAGGTGGAAAAAGAGGGTTCAATGTGTAATAGACGACTATGTAAAACGCACCACTGCAAAGGGACTCCCAGGGAAACAGGTGCTGGAATATGTGGAGAAACGTCTAAAAGAATATAAGGCAGGCAGATTCACCTCAAAATATGCTCAACCATAAAATGGGAGTAATAGATGAGTTGGTTAGAGAGGGCCATTTATGGCATCCAGAGACTTCTCCTGATAATTGCTGGTATCCTCCTGGTGGGGATGATGGTTCTCACATCTGCAGATGTGGTGGGGAATAGCTTTTCTCATCCCATCCTGGGGGTAGAGGAGATGGTAAGCGTTATGGCCGCCATTACCATTGCCTTTGTGCTCCCCACAGCCCATAAAAAGAGGGCCCACATTGCTATAGACATCCTCTACAGGAGGCTCTCTCCCCCCCTCCAAAAGATAAATGATCTCCTTGTATCCTCTCTAAGCGCCATATTGTTCTTCCTGGCCTCCAAGGAGTGCTTCTCCTATGCGGCTGAACTAAAAAAGGCTGGAGAGGTAAGTTCTACCCTTCAGATACCCCTCTACATCATCTTATATTGTATCTCCCTGGGATGTATTGTGGTCTTTGCCATAATCCTCCTGGAGGTACTGGCCCTATTTGGGGTGGGGGCGAAGTAATGGATTTCATGTTCTATGGTATCGCGGGTATTTTCTTTTTAATGGTCCTCTTCTTCCTGAGGGTGCCTGTGGCCTATGCCCTGGCAATAGTGGGGATAGTGGGATATGCCGCCATGACAACCCCCTCTTCTGCCCTGAGTCTCCTCTCCAGTGACATATATGGTGTATTTTCTTCCTACGGACTCGCCCTGGTCCCTCTCTTTATCTTTATGGGATTTCTGGCATATTATGCAGGGGTGAGCAGACGATTATATGACATGGCCTACAGATTAACCAGTGGAATAAGGGGCGGACTTGCCATTGGAACGGTGGTTGCGTGTACTGCTTTTGGGGCAGTATGTGGTTCCACCACAGCCACTGCGGCCACAATAGGTTCTATTGCCATTCCAGAGATGAAGAGGTATCATTATGGCAACAGGCTGTCGGCTGGTTCTGTTGCCGCGGGATCGGGGCTTGGCATTCTCATGCCTCCCAGTGTGGTATTCATTATCTATGGGATCCTCACCCAGGTATCCATAGGTAAACTTTTTCTTGCAGGCATACTTCCAGCCCTGTTGATAACCGTCCTGTTTTCACTGGCGGTGTACATCTATGCCCTTATATTCCCAGAGGAGGCCCCCAAAGGAGAGAAATTTGGGCTAAAGGAGAGGCTCTCCTCTATAAAGGAGGTATGGGAGACCCTCCTTATATTCTCTCTAGTAATGGGAGGGATGTTTTTTGGCTTTTTTACACCCACCCGTGCAGGTGCAGTGGGTTCTTGTCTCCTCCTCATCATAGTGCTCTTTCAAAAAAAGCTCTCATGGAGAGATTTCCTAAGGGCAGTGGAGGATACCTTAAACGTCTCATGTATGGTGATAATGCTGGTGACTGGCGCCACTATATTTGGCCACTTTCTCGCCCTCTCCAGACTAACCATGGAGATGGCAAATATGGTGGCCAATGTAAATCTTCCCCCGTGGGCCATAATAAGTATTATATGTCTTATTTATCTTGTGGCAGGATGTTTTATAGATGCCCTGGCCCTTGTAACACTGACCATACCCATGTTTTATCCCATTATTGTAAACCTGGGATACGATCCCGTATGGTTTGGGGTAATAATTGTGCTTATAACCCAGATGGGAATAATTACCCCGCCAGTGGGGGTAAATGCCTATATAGTAAAGGGGCTTTCTCCCCATATATCCCTGGAGGAGGTCTTTATGGGGATTATCCCCTTCCTCATAGCACTTATCGTGGGGACAGGAATAATCATCGCATTTCCCAAGATCTCTTTATTATTACCAGATCTCATAAGATAACCTTAAAAAACAGAGAGGGATAAGGATCATGGCCAATTTTTTACTGGAGATAGGGACAGAAGAGATGCCCGCAAGGTTTATCCCTGGACTTATTGAGGAGTCCAGAGGGCTATTTGAAAATCAGCTAAAGGAAAAGAATATAGACTTTAACACCATAGAGGTCTTTGCCACACCCAGGCGCATTGTGATTTATGTAAAGGGAATAAGCCCTATACAACGAAAAAGCCTCCAAAAAATAATAGGGCCTCCTGTGGCAATTGCCATAGATGGAAACGGAAACTATACCAAGGCGGCCATTGGTTTTGCAAAGGCACAGGGAGTTGAGGTGGAGGAGCTATTTGAAGAGGAGACTGAAAAGGGAAGGTATCTGGCGGTAAAAAAAGAGACTGGTGGAGCCAGGAGCGAGGAGATATTGCCAGATATATGTATAAAGGTAATCTCCTCTCTCTCCTTTCCCAAAAGAATGAAGTGGGAGAAGACCAGATTTCTTTTTGGACGACCCATACGCTGGATACTCTCCCTATTTGATTCCCAGGTGGTGGAGTTTGAGATCGCCTCAGTAAAGGCATCAAATAAGACCTTTGGCCATAGGGTCATGGGGCCAGGTCCTTTTGAAGTGGCTGAGGCTAGTGAATACTTCAAGATAATAGAGGAAAAAGGCCATGTTGTCATAGACCCCAACAAGAGGCTCAGGATAATTAGAGAGGGAGGAGAAAAAGAGGCCACACAAAGAGGGGGAAAGGTGATCTGGGATGAGGAACTTTTGGAAGAGGTGGTAAACCTGGTAGAGTATCCCCTGGCCCTTATAGGAGAATTTGAAAAAAAATTCCTGGAGTTACCCAGAGAAGTCCTTTTGACCAGTATAAAGACACACCAAAAATCCTTTGGGGTGGAGGAGAAAAAATCAGGTGACCTTATGCCCTACTTTTTATGCACCCTGAATATAAAGCCAAAGGAGCTCTCCCTGGTAAAGAAGGGATGGGAAAGGGTGCTCAGGGCAAGGCTGGAAGACGCCGCCTTTTTCTGGAAGGTGGACACCCAGTGCCCCCTGGAAAAGTGGCGTAGAGAGCTAGACAAGGTGGTATTTATAGGCCCCCTTGGTTCAATGGGGGATAAGGCCAACAGACTGGAGAAGATATGTGAATATCTGAGCCAGGTCCTTGCTCCTGAGCTTACATCTAAGATAAAGAGGGCCGCCCAGCTTGCAAAGGTAGACCTTGTCTCGGAGATGGTGGGGGAATTTGATGACCTTCAGGGAATCATGGGAGGGATTTATGCCCGTCTAAAAGGGGAAGATGAAGAGGTGGCAGAGGCAATATACCAGCATTATCTTCCTGCAGGTCCAGATAGTCCCCTTCCTGAAAGCATAGGGGGGAGCATCCTCTCCATTGCAGACAAGACAGACAATATAATCGGATGCTTTGGACTGGACATGGTGCCCACAGGGACCCAGGATCCCCACGGCCTTAGACGTCAATGTCTGGGAATTATCAGAATAATCCTGGATAAGGGATTTAAGTTTTCTCTATTTGAACTCTTTGACAGGACATGGGAGATCTATGGGGAGATAGAATGGAAGCGATCAAAAGATGAAGTAATCACATCCCTCAAAGACTTTGTGCGCGCCAGGATAAAGGGCCTGTTACAGGCAGAGGCATATCCCACCAGGATAATTGATGCGGCCCTAGGGGCTGGTTATGAGGACGTATATACACTAAAGAAACGCATCCAGGCCCTTTACCAATTCAGCAAGCGAGAAGACTTTGAAGCCTCAGTACTCACTTTTAAGAGGGCCTATAACATCATAAAAAAACAGGGGGAAAAGGCGGAAGAAAAGCTCACAGGAAAATATAAACGGGAACTTTTGGTGGAGAAAGAGGAAAAGATGCTTGCCCAAAAGATTGAAGAAATATCCCCTAGATGGGAGGAGCTATATAAAAATGAGGAATTTTCTTCCCTCTTTGACCTCCTGCCAACCCTCACCCCTGTGGTAGACACCTTTTTTGACCGAGTAATGGTCATGGCAGAAGAACCAGAGTTGAGACGAAACAGACTCAATCTGCTCCTCTCCCTGGTGAACATCCTCTCCACCCTGGCAGACTTTAGTGCACTCCAGATCTAGTGAGCTCCTGGAGGGGGCATGGGCCCTCTCCAGGAAAGGTCTTGACTTTTAGGAAGCAATGTTTAAACACTTTTGAACGAATATACAAAAATCGTTCAAAAGTATATATCATGGCCATTCAATATCACAAGCTGGAATCCATAATCTCAGTGGCAAGGTCATTATTTGCAAGGTATGGCCTCAGGAAGACATCCCTGGAGGAGGTGGCTCGTCTTGCCCGGGTGGCAAAGGGCACCATCTACAATTACTTTGGAAGCAAGGATCGGGTATATATGGAGGTATTACGGAGGGAGGTGAGGGAGGTGATTGAGGGTATAAGGAGAGAGGTGGCAAAAGGCCCTTCTCCTGCGGAAAAACTCAAAAGATTCATTACTGCCCGCCTAAGCCATATAGATAGTGCCCACAACCTTAGGAACCTGGAAAGGGGAAGGGACCATTTCCCCCAGGGAAAGGTAGTGAAACAGGATTTCTTTCAGCAAGAGGTTGCCCTTATAGAAGAGATACTTTGTGAGGGAAAGAAAAGGGGGATATTCTGTATAGGGGACCCCCGAGCACTGGCACAATCCATTATAATGGCCCTGCGGGGATTTGAAAGGGGAAAAGATGATATGGTGTGTGTGGAAGAGAGTCTGAGGGTCTTTGTCTCCCTCTTGTTTGAGGGCCTGTTGTGTAGGGAGGGGGCCAGAAAGTCAAAGGAAGTGAAAAAGGGGTAGATAATGGATCTCTTATTTACCTTTTGTTTCTTCTCTGTGGCGGGATGGATTCTGGAAGTGGTGTATCGTGGATATGAGTACAGACGATTTGTTAATCCTGGTTTACTCAAGGGGCCCTATCTTATCCTCTATGGAACAGGCGGCCTTATCCTATTCTATCTAACCCATATATGTCACCATCTTCCTCTCCTATTAAAGGGGATTATCTATCTTGTGGTAACCACCTCCCTTGAATTTGTCTCTGCCGTGGCCGCAGAGTATTTTTTTCATAAAAGACTATGGGATTACTCTGACAACAAATGGAATTACAGGGGATATATCTGCGTAAAATTTTCTATCTATTGGGTAATACTCTCCCTGTTCTTTGAATATGTCATCTTACCCTGGTATGAGACTCATGTTCTATCTCTCCCATTTTATTTTAAACTCATCTTCACCACAATTATATCAATGGCCATTATCTTTGATTTCTCCTCGCTTTTTAAGGAACACTTCTTCCATTTTCCTCCCCAGGAAAAAAAGGAACTTGATGAGGAATTTATGAAACTTGTTGAGAATATCCTCAGACATAAAGAGGTTAGACAGCTTAAAGACTTTCCCCACCACCGGGGCAAGAGCAGACTGGAGCACGTTATAGAGGTATCCTATTACAGCTATCTCATAGGGAAAAGGCTATCATTAGATACCCACGCCATAGTAAAGGGAGCCATGCTCCACGACCTCTTCTTCTATGACTGGCTAAGGGAGGGGCCAAGGCTTCATGGACTGAGGCATCCCGCAATATCCCTAAAAAATGCCAGAGAACTGGAGATACTATCCAAAAAAGAAGAGGACATCATAAAAAAACACATGTGGCCATTAACCCCTATTCCACCGAGATACATGGAATCTCTGGTGGTAGCGGTAGTGGACACATTCTGTTCCCTGAAGGATTATATACCCCTTCCTCAAAACAGGGCAGATATCCTAACGGGGGTGGTCCCCCTTATAAAGGAGAGGAAGGCAGGAGAAAGTAAGGAGGGATAGATGGAAACGCTCTTTAGATGTGGAATAGACCTAGGTTCCACCACCACCAAGGTCGTGGTGGTCAACAACAGGGGCGAGCTAGTGTGGCATGCCTATCGCCGTCATCGCACCCAGGTAAGAGAGACATTGGTGGAGATAATTGAGGAGATGAAAAAAGAATTAGGAGACGTTCCCCTGGGCTTTACCTTGACTGGTTCAGCGGCCATGTCTCTAGCAGGGGAGATACACATACCCTTTGTGCAGGAGGTGGTAGCGGCATCTGTTTATATCCGGGACCTTTTTCCTGAGGTGCGTACCTTTATAGAAATAGGGGGAGAGGATTCCAAGATAATATTCTTTGACCGTTCCTTTCATCCAGAGATAAGGATGAATGGAAGTTGTGCAGGGGGCACTGGCTCTTTTATAGATCAAATGGCAGTGTTACTGGATGTGGCTCCAGAGGAGCTAGATCCCCTGGCCTCCAGGGCAAAAAATATTTATCCAATTGCCTCCAGATGTGGGGTCTTTGCAAAAACAGATGTCCAGGCCCTTCTCAGCAGGGGCGTAGGAAAAGAAGACATTGCCGCATCTATCTTTCATGCCCTTGCCATGCAGGTGGTAACTACCTTGGCGCGGGGAAGGGAAATAGAAAAAAAGATAATGCTTGCAGGGGGACCAAGTGCCTATTTCCCATATCTAAAAAAGGCATTTGCCGGTGTATTGTCCCTAGAGGAAGAGGACATAATCCTGCCCTCCTCCCCTCAGCTCATTCCTGCCCTAGGGGCAGCAAGCATGGATGAAGAAGAATGCCGCACGGAACTCATTTCAGGGATAATTAGCGAGATAAAGGGGTTAATCTCTCGCAAAAAGGTAATATCCTCTCCCAGCCTCCCACCTCTATTCCATGGTGAAGAATTTGCGAAGTGGAAATTGCGCCATAACAGGTGGAGGGCCTCTAGGACATCACCCGCAGAGGTAAAGGGAGAAAAGCTCTTTCTGGGAATAGATTCTGGATCCACCACCACCAAGATAGTGCTTATGGATCAGAAAAAAAGGATTGTATCCAGCTTCTACACCTCAAATGACGGAGATCCCATTGGGGCAGTAAAAAAAGGGATTGAAAGGCTGAAAAGGGAATTTGAGAGAGAGGGGTATCTCCCCACCATAGGGGCATCTTGTGTTACTGGTTATGGAGAAGACCTTATAAAGGCCGCCTTTGATATACACATGGGGATGGTGGAGACACTTGCCCATTTTCGGGGAGCGGCCTTTTTTGAACCAGAGGTCTCCTTTATCCTGGACATTGGCGGTCAGGACATGAAGGCAATAAAGATAGAGGATGGGATAATCACAGACATCCAGGTAAATGAGGCCTGTTCTTCAGGTTGTGGCTCTTTTATAGAGACCTTTGCGAGATCCCTGGGATATTCAGTGGAGGAGTTTGCAGCAGAGGGCTTAAATAGTGAGGCCCCCTTTGACCTGGGAGTCAGATGTACCGTATTTATGAATTCCAGGGTAAAACAGGCGTTAAAAGAAGGTGCCTCTGTTGCTGATATATCAAGCGGTCTTGCTTACTCTGTAATAAAAAACGCCCTCTACAAGGTGCTAAAATTAAAAGACATCTCAGAACTTGGAGAAAAGATAGTGGCCCAGGGAGGGACCTTCAAAAACCCCCTGGTATTAAGGGCCCTAGAAAAGGTCCTGGGGAAAGAGGTGATACGACCTGACATCTCAGAACTCATGGGGGCATTTGGTGCGGCAATAACCGCCCTCTCCAGATATAAGGAAAGGCCAGAAGAATTTTCTCCCCTTTTCCTAGAGGATATGGATAAGGACATCAGGTTTTCCTCTACTCGCATCCACTGTAAGGGGTGTGAAAATCGTTGTGAGGTCCTGAAACTCAAATTTCGCAATGGAAATACCTTCTTCACAGGAAACAGATGTGAGAGGATATTCAGTTCCCATACCTCTGTCTCCAGCAGGGGAGAAAGTCTCATAGAAAAACAGATAGAGGTATTGTTTAACCGAAATATGGAACCTGCAACCACCCCTATCCTCACCTACGGGATACCCCGGGCCCTTAACATGTATGAAAACTTTCCCTTCTGGTGTACCCTCCTCACCACCCTGGGATTTAAGGTTGTGCTCTCCTCTCCCTCCAACTTCAAGATGTATGAAAAGGGCATATCCAGTGTAATGTCTGAAAATATCTGTTTCCCTGCAAAGATGGTGCATGGACACATAATAGATCTCATGGGAAAAGGGGTTGACAGGATCTTTTATCCCATTGTGGTCTTTGAAGAAAACCATGTAAAAGGTGCCTTTAATTCCTTTAACTGTCCCGTGGTTACAGGTTATCCAGACCTCATAAAAAGTGCCATTGACCCAGAAAAGTATGGGATCCCCCTGGACATCCCTGCAATCAGCTTTAAAAATCAGACCCTGCTAAAAGACCAGATCTATCTGTTTTTCAAAAGGTTTGGAGTGGGTTATCAGCAGGTGGCCAGGGCCACAGAAATTGCCCTGGAGGAGCAGAGGAGGACAAATCTTGTGTTAAAAGAGATGGGAGAGAGATTTATCCAGCGGGCAAAAGAGAACAATAGGCGGATAGTGGTATTATGCGGCCGCCCCTATCATATAGACCCCTTTATAAATCATGGTATTGCAAACCTCCTCACCTCCCTTGGGGTATATGTCCTCAGTGAACGTACCCTCCCCTTCTCTCCCGCAGATCTATCCCTCAAGGACGTGCATATTATCCCACAATGGGCTTATTCAAATCGTCTCTATGCCGCGGCCAGATGGATAGGAGATAGAGAAGACATAGAGATGGTACACCTCACCTCCTTTGGTTGTGGACCTGATGCAGTGGCCTCAGATGAGGTAAGACGAATACTCAGGGAAAAAGGGAAGATACACACCCTTATAAAAATGGACGACATAACCAACCTTGGGGCGGTAAAGATAAGGCTCAGGTCCCTTCTGGAAGGTCTGGAGGAGAACAATATAAGAAAGAGAGAGAAAAGGCCACAGAGGGAAAAATTGTCCAGGGTCTATGTAAGCTCTGACAGGAAACGGGTGTTAATCGCCCCTTATTTTTCCCCCTTTTATTCTCCCCTCATCCCTTATGGATTCAGGCCCCTTGGATACAAGGTGGAGATCCTTCCGCCCCAGACACAGGCATCTCTGGAATGGGGGCTTAAGGCAATAAACCACGACATGTGTTATCCTGCCCACCTGGTGGCGGGAGATATACTGTGGGCCTTTAAAAGCAAGAGATATGACCCCTCCAACACCGCTGTGATCCTCATCCAGTCAGGGGGCCAGTGCAGGGCATCCAATTATGTGGCCCTTATCCGAAAGGCCCTTGGGGCAATGGGACTTGAGGAGGTCCCGGTGGTGGCCATTTCTAACGAGGAGATAAATCCCCAGCCGGGATTTGAGATAGACATAAAGGGACTGATGAAGAGGATGGCCTATGGGATGGTCTTTGCAGATGCCCTGGCACGTCTGTATCTGGCCATGGTTCCCAGGGAGAGGATAAAAGGGATATCTAAACAACTACACACCATATACCTCCACAAGATAGGGATAGGGGTAGAAAGGGCGGATTTTGGATACCTGTTAAATGTGCTCTCAGAGGCAGTGGATGAATTTAACAAGGTGGAGGTGGAAAAAGAGGATGTACCTAAAATAGGTGTGGTGGGAGAGATATTTGTAAAATATAACTTCTTCTCCAATGCAAACATAATAGACTGGCTTATCTCCCAGGGAGTGGAGGTGGTACTACCCCCTATTCAAAACTTCTTTGCCCAGCGATTCATCAATGAGACCTATGACCAGCGTACCCTATTTAAGCGCTCTTTCAAGGACTTTGTAAAACATTTTATCCTGGAATTATACACCAAATACCACTTAAATAAGATAGAGAAGATAATGGAAGGATTCAAATTCAACCACAAGAGCGAAGGGCTAAGAGAACTGGCAGAAATAACCGAAGAAGTGGTAAGCCTGGCCAATCAATATGGGGAAGGATGGCTCCTTCCCGCTGAAATGATTGCCATGCTTAGGAGAGGGGTATCCAATATTGTCTGCATCCAGCCCTTTGGATGCATCTCCAACCACATAACAGGAAAGGGCATAGAAGGAAGCCTAAAAAAACTCTTTCCTCAATTGAACCTCCTGGCCCTGGACATGGATGCTGGCATAAGTGAGGTAAACATCCTCAACCGTCTCCATTTTATGGTAAGATTCGCAAAAGAACAGGGGGAATACCACGAAAATAACTCCAGGAGATGGCATGGGATGGATATCATCCCCAAGATATGGCTCTACGACCTCAGAGTGATAAACAATCAACTGGGTCTTGATCTGGAGAAGTGGAAGAGCTGGATGTGGAGGCTCAGGACAAAGGAATTTATAAAAAAATGGTCATAATCCATTAATAACTCATATTAAAAGTACGAGATTCTATTAAGAAATAGAATAAATCTCCCCTTGTCACACCCCCCTATCTATACCATAGTGTGAAGGCAAAAAAGGAGGTGTGGTCATGGTGGATATACTAGATTGCAGGGGACTGGCATGTCCTGAGCCAGTACTCAGATGTAAGACAAAGATAGAGGAGGACGCCCCACAAGGGCTAAAGGTAATAGTGGACAATGAGGCCGCAAAAGAAAATGTAAAGAGATTTATCACTAGCAAGGGCTATATTGTAGAGTCCATTCAACACATAGAAGGAAATTTTGAGATAATTGCTAGGGCAGGAGGGGAGGTAAAAACAGGTGAGACTGAGGGAAAAGAAGAGGACCTGTCCTTATACTCCTGCAATATTCCCTCCACTCAAAAGATTGTAGTTTTTATCACAGCCAGTACCCTGGGAAGGGGAGATGAAGAACTTGGGAAAAAACTCATGGAAAACTTTATAAAGACCCTTCCAGAGCTTGGAAAAGACCTGTGGCGTATCATTATGGTAAATTCCGCAGTGGAACTAGCCACCAGGGAGGGACCCTGCTTGGATGCATTGCGTTCCCTTGAAAAGGAGGGGGTATCCATACTGGTATGTGGGACCTGTCTGGATTTTTTTGGCCTGCTAGACAAAAAGCAGGTGGGAGAGACCACCAACATGTTAGATGTGGTTACCAGTCTTCAGCTTGCCTCTAAAATAATCCGCGTATAGCAAGACTGGAAGAGAAGGATGGGAAAAGAAATAAGACTTAATAGGTTTATTGCCAGATCGGGATTGTGCTCACGCAGAAAGGCCGATGAATACATACGCCAGGGGCTTGTAAAGGTAAATGGACAGACAATAACCCAACTAGGTGTGAGAATAAACCCTTTGAAGGATAGAGTGGAGGTAGATAGAGAAACTATTGCACCCATTAGGGAAGAAAGGAGGCTTCTATATCTGGCAATGAATAAGCCGAGAGGGATCATCACCTCTCTAAGGGATCCACAAGGAAGACAGACCATTGTCCACATCCTTCCTCTCTCCTTACAGGGAAAGGGAATTGTACCCATTGGGCGACTGGATTATCACTCTGAAGGGCTTCTCCTTCTCAGTAACGATGGAGAATTTGTCCACAGGATGAGCCACCCAAGATTTCATCTCAAAAAGAAATACCTTGTTGAAATAGAGGGGGTTCCCTCTGCACACACTCTTGCCATCATGAGAAAAGGTATGTTCCTAAAAGGGCTGAGAAAAAGATTGGCCCCAGTGGGAGTGGATGTAAAAAAAAGACTGGGGCCCAGCCGATATTTGCTTCTGTTTACACTTGTCCAGGGGATAAACAGACAGATAAGAAGGATGTGTGAACAGTGGGGCTGGAAGGTTACGAGGCTTATCAGGATACAACAGGGGCCCATCGCCCTGGGAAATCTCGCCCCCGGGGAGATAAGGCCCCTTAATAGCCTGGAGATAAAGAGGTGCAAGGCAATGATAGGCCTATTGTAGCTTGATCAAAATAGCAAAAGGGCCAAAATAAATTAACATATAAATCTATTACAGGCTATATACTAATACTTTTCAGCACTAATACTTCTCACAATATCAAATATTGCATTACACAATGTAACCAACTCATCTTCTTCTATCACATATGGAGGCATAATATATATTAATTTCCCAAAAGGTCTTATCCATACGCCCTTCTCAACAAACATCTTCTGAATCTGTGCAACATCTACAACATCCATCATTTCTACCACACCAATAGATCCCAGAACCCTTACCTCATTTACTCCCTTCACATCAGCACATTTTGAGAGTTCTCTCCGCATTATCTCTTCCATCTTTTTTACCTTTCCCTTCCAATCATATGAAAACAATAACTGTATGGAGGCGAGGGAAACTGCACATGCCAGGGGATTACCCATAAAGGTGGGTCCGTGCATAAATACGCCCGGTTTTCCTTCTGAAATAGTAAGGGCCACCTCCTCCGTGGTTAAGGTGGCACCAAAGGTCATATAGCCCCCTGTAAGGGCCTTGCCCACACACATGATATCAGGGCTCACCCCTGCAAGATAAGAGGCAAACAACTCCCCTGTACGGCCAAAACCGGTGGCTATCTCATCAAAAATAAGGAGTAGGTCATAAGAATCGCATAGTTCTCTAAGTCTCTTCAGGTAGGCAGGGGAATAAAATCTCATCCCTCCGGCCCCCTGGACCACAGGCTCTATTATAACTGCGGCAATCTCATGACGGTGTCTTTCAGCTATCTCCCGAAGGGGTTCAATATGTTCCTCCTTAAAATCCCCTGCAGAAAGAGGAGGAGGTTCAGGTGCAAACAGGTGTTGTGGGAGCACATGGGTAAAGAGTTCATGCATTCCATTTATGGGATCACACACGGACATGGCCCCAAATGTATCCCCATGATACCCCTTGAGAACGGTTAAAAAGCGTTTCTTTTCCCCCTTCCCCTTTGAAGTCCAATATTGAATGGCCATCTTCAAGGCCACCTCCACAGATACAGAACCTGAATCCGCAAAGAATATCCTGTCCAGTGGCCTAGGGGTTATTTCTAGAAGTCTTCTGGCTAGGGATACAGCGGGCTCATGGGTTATTCCCCCAAACATCACGTGGGACATCCTCTCCACCTGCTTACAGATGGCCTGATTCAACACTGGATGATTATACCCGTGAATCACTGCCCACCATGAGGCCATTCCATCTATAAGCCTTTTACCATCATATAGATAAAGCCACACCCCCTTTGCCTCTTTCACAGGATAGACAGGTAGGGGGTCCTTCATGCTAGTATAGGGATGCCATATATGCCTTGTGTCAAAATCAAGGAGGGCCTTAATATCTATCATGCCACTTCCTCCCCTTAAGACCTATTCTATGGTGTAGAAGGACTCATCAAATTCCTGTTTTCCCTCATATCTCTTCATTAAAAATCCTGGCAGGGCCTCAAAATTTTCCAGAACTGATGGATCCACATCTATACCTGCCTTTTTAAGGGCCCTGTTTATCTCCGCAGGAGAGGGAGGACAACCCTTTACAAATATGGGATTTTTCAATGAAGGATTATCCTTATGTCTCTTGTACATACACTGTCCAATGAGGATGGTGGTCTTTTTCCCTGAAGGCTCCTTTATCTTTCCAGTAAGTATCTCTATATCATCCCATCTCTTACCCTTCCATGCCATAGCAATGGCTGTAAGAATAGCTCCATTGAGTCCTGAACAATAAGTACACAGGGTTAAATCGTACTTGGGATAGGCTATCCCCTCAATGCCTATTTTCTTAAAGGGCATTGGCATGGTCCCATCTTCTGTATATTCAAAGTCATAAGCATAATTCTTTTTAAGTGCCTCTATATCTTCTCCTCTTATCTCAATATCTGTAATATCCAGGGAAATGTTGTGATTTTCGCAGGCATATTTTAAATGAGGAATCTGTCTAACCGAATATCCCAATAGATAAGCCCCAACCTTATCAGCGGCTATAACATTGGAAGATGCTATCAATATATCAGTCCTATGTGGCCTTCCATCAAAACTGGGACCCCTCTCTAGAGAATAGATACCATCAATTAGAACAAATACTGGAGGAATATTATCTGCCAATCTTGCAATAATATAATTCAAATCCCTTTCTCTATCAGGACTATGACATTTTTTTCTGGAAGTCATATCAATAAGTCCCTTTAGATTCTTTATCCCAAGACTTACAATAGTCTGTGCATGTGTCTTTAATACAGGCAAATCCATTATTGCATCACATTCCATTGCTATCTTATTATATTTCAGCACAATTCCCTTATCCACCTCCACAGGCACAAATGGGCCCTCATGAACAGATACCAGTTTTACCCCAAACCTTCTAGCCAATTTATCATATCCAAGGTCCTTAAAAGAGCGGTATTGAAACTCCTTATCCCTTGGATTATACTGTACACTCCCCTCTCCAATATAAAGTTCCTCTACTCCTACATCCTTTAGCCATCTAACCACATCTTCCACCACCCTGGAGGTGGTGAGCACCCCCCACTTTGGAAATCTGGCCCTATCTGTCCAGAAGACTATATTGGGTTTTATAAAAACACGGCGCTTTCCCCTAAAAAAGTCCTCTCCCTCCCCAAGTTCAAGCACCTCCTTTACTGAATTATATGCTTCCCTATAACGGACAATACTCACCACATCCTTCTTCATAACCCTAACTCCTCTTATTACTTTATTTTCCTACACAAAAAGAAAAACCCCTTGAAAGGTCTTATAACCTATGGTTAGATAGCCATATGAATCTTCTTCACCTTTCCCTATCCCTTCTCAAGACCTCTGTGCCAGGAGAAGAATCCCTCCAGCAGACCCTAGAGGAGGAGAAAAGGGACAGAAAAAGATTCGTCTATGTATGCAAATTTTGCAAGACAAAAATAACCGCTCCTATATTTGAAATAGCTGTTCAGGAAAAGCACATCCACCTCTGTGCAAATCCCCACGGTATCCTCTTTGAGGTGGCGTGTTTCTCTAAGGCGTGGAATTATCTCCCTGTGGGGACCCCCACCCTGGAGTTTACATGGTTTCCTGGATATAGATGGCAAATAATACTCTGCTCTTCGTGCCTTGCCCACCTGGGATGGGAATACTCATCCCCTGTACAGACCTTTGTGGGGCTCATTCGCCCTAGACTCCTCAAAGAGGAGAAAGGGGACTAAATCCATTCCTATTTTAAATATTATTCTAAAACTTTCTGTCCAGACGGTAAGGGAATTCCTATTATCTTCTCCTTCTCTCTCTTTTCTAACCCTTTTCCCTCCCAGTATAGTACTTATAAATATCCTCTTCTATGGGGAAAGGGACCAGCCCTCGTATCCTATGTCTCGCTCGCACCTTTTCCCTTATAAGAGAACTACTTATCTCCAGCCGTGGTATAGCCAGATAGAGGACCTTTTTCCCCTCCAACGGCCACACCACAACCCCCTGTTCCCTTTGAGGTGAGATGCAAAAATGCCTCTCCAAGAACCTATCCACATACCTGTGGTCCTCGCCTCCCCTCCCCACCACCACAACATTTGCCAATTCAAAGATATCTTTCCATCTATACCAGGTGTCAAGGGAAGAGAGTTCATCTCCACCTATTATAAAAAAAAGCTCTTCTCCCTCATACACCTCGTTATATTCTCTCAAGGTATCCACAGTATAGGAAGGTCCCTCTCTATTTGCCTCTATTGGAGAGACCAACAGTCCCTCCACATCTGCAATGGCCTTTATGACCATCTCATAGCGCAAGGGAAAGGTAAGGAGGTCCTCAGGGGACTTATGGGGAGGGTGGGGGGCAGGGACCAATTCCACCCTATCCAGGGAGAGGCTCTCCAGCACCTCTATGGCTATTCTCAGGTGTCCATTGTGGATGGGATTAAAGCTTCCCCCCAAAATTCCAATCTTCATATCCCTTAGGGCCTTTCTTATTCCCTTATCTGACCATCTCCAAAGGCCACAAACTTAGTGGCCGTAAGTTCCTTTACCCCCATTGGCCCATAGGCATGGAGCTTAGAAGTGCTTATCCCTATTTCAGCACCAAGTCCAAGTTCTCCTCCATCATTGAAACGGGTAGAGGCATTAACCAGCACCAGGGAGGCGTCCACCTCTTTTAAAAATTTCATGGCCCTTATATGGTTGGTGGTAAGAATTGCCTCTGTATGGTTGGAGCCATATCGCCTTATATGCTCCTGGGCCTCTTCCTGAGAGGACACCACCTTTACTGCCATCACCAGTTCTAAAAATTCATACCCATAATCCTGTTCTGTGGCCCTATCTGCCCATTTCTTAAGATAGTTAAAAGACAAATCATCCGCCTTAAACCTCACTCCTGCCTTCCCCAGCCTCTCTCCAATCAGGGGAAGAATGGAAGGGGCTATCTCCTGATGCACAATAAGACACTCAAGGGCATTGCATACCCCTGGCCGTTGCACCTTTGCATTAAAAATAATCTCCACGGCCTCTTCCACATTCACCTCTTTATCCACATAGATATGACATACGCCTTTATAATGCTTTAACACTGGCATCCTTGCCTGCTCTACCACCGCACGAATAAGGCCTTCTCCTCCCCTGGGAATAATTACATCAATGTATTCCTCCAGCTTGAGCATCTCTGAGACCGCCTGTCTATCTGTGGTAGGGATAAGCTGAACCGCCTCAGGGGGCAAAGAGACCTCTTTCAGGGCACGGGAAAAGAGACTGGTCAACACCTTATTGGAATTAAAGGCCTCAGACCCTCCCCTCAATATCACCGCATTTCCCGCTTTTACACACAATATCCCCGCATCAATGGTAACATTTGGCCTGGATTCATATATCATTCCTATCACGCCCAGGGGTATCCGCATCCGACCAACAAGCAGACCATTTGGCCTCTTCCACATGCTCTCAATAGAGCCCACAGGGTCGTCCAGGGCCGCCACTTCCCTGCATCCCTTTATCATGGAATCTATGACCTTATCTGAAAGG
>Ga0256914_1000551_pt1 | contig 36955 bp, 37 predicted proteins | sample HulkmetaG_FD_191571 | JGI IMG/M metagenome (GOLD analysis project Ga0256914, IMG submission 191571) | Hydrothermal chimney microbial communities from Main Endeavour vent field at the Juan de Fuca Ridge, Pacific Ocean - Hulk | ecosystem: Environmental > Aquatic > Marine > Hydrothermal vents ... | reverse complement strand
TCCGAATCTCCCCTTGCTAACCTCGTATAGGATAACCGCTACGGCGTGGCTGACGTTCATAACGGGGTATTCGGGATTCGTCGGAATGGTTACGAGCATGTGGCAGAGCTCGAGCTCTTCGTCGAAAAGCCCGTAATCCTCCCTTCCGAACGCTATGATAACTTTGCCACCTTCTTTGCTTTCCAAAAATTCCCTTAGCTCCTCCGGACTGAAAATTGGCTTTCTTATGTATCTCTCCTGAGCCTTAGCGGTAACGCCAGTCGTTCCCACGAGCACGTTCGTTCTCTCCAGCACGTCCTCGAACCTTTCGAGCTCTACAGCGTTATCGAGAACGTCTTTGGCGTGGGAGGCGGTTACGTAGGATTGCTCCGTAACATTACATTTGTAGAGGTAGAGTTCGCTAAATCCGAAGTTCTTCATCACCCTCGCAACGAACCCCACGTTCTCCGGTATCTTCAGTCCCGCCAAAAGAACTCCGACCCTCATAGAATCATCCTTGCTATCTCCAGCGCCCTTCTTATGTGCTCCTTAGCGTTCCCCTCAACAACATCCTCGTGCCCCGGATAGAGCCTTTCGACTTCTAACTCCGCAAGCCTTTTGAGCGATTCCATCAGTTCGAATGCATTTCCTCCGGGCAGATCCACCCTCCCGAAAGCACCGTGGGCGAAGACGGTATCCCCGCTGAAGAGCCATCTCCTATCGGGTTCGTAGTAACATACGCTTCCCGGAGTGTGGCCGGGGGTGTGGATGACCTCAAGCTCGATCCCGCCAAGATCGAACACCTCCCCTCCCCTCAGAACTACGTCCGGCTCGACGTAAAATCGATAGCCGAAGAGCGTATAACCGCTCTTGAGCAACTCGAACTCCTTCTCGTGCATCGCCACCTTGCATCCGAACCAACGCTTAAGATCGACGCAAGCCATCGCGTGGTCGAAGTGAGAATGCGTTAGGAATACGAACTCGATTTCCTTAGGATTAACGTGTTTGCTTACAGCCCTAACTATGAAGGAGGAGTCTCCTCCGCAATCTATCAGGCTTGGCCTTTCGCCGAGCAGGAGGTATGCGTTGGCCATGAGAGGGGGAGTCACTATCCTTATCGGCTCCATGCTCCGAGTTATTCCCGAGGAATAAATAATCATTCGATGGTCTCCCTCTCGAACGAGATCGTAGCTATGAACAGTATAACGACGGAGAAAACGAACAGGGCTATCCAATCGATCGTCGGAGGGACGTAGCTTCTGTGGGTCAGGTAGAACCTCGCCCCGTCCACCGCGTAGGTCATGGGATTCGCGTAAGCTACGCATCTCATCCAACCCGGCATCGCTTCGAGCGGAAACAGGGCACCGCTCAGGAATATTATCGGTAGCATTAGCAGGCTGATTATCATCTGAAATCCCTCCATGCTCCTCATCTTCATCGCCACGTAAACCCCCAAGCTCGAAAAGGCTACGGCAAGCATGAATCCCAAGACTATGGACGGAATAACGCCCAAAGGATCCATCCTAACGAGGGCGAACGAGAGGAGGAGGATGAGAACTCCCTGAATTATCGCAACGATAGAATCCCCGAATATCCTCCCCGCTATGCTCTCCTTCCTCGACGCGGGAGCGACGAGAACCTCCTTGAGGAATCCGAACTCCCTGTCCCATATCACGCTGATCCCGCTCATCAGAGAGTGGTTGAAGATTGTCATGGCGAACACTCCGGGGGCGAGGATCTCCATGTATCCCCTAACCATCCCGCTGAACCCCAAGCCGAAGAAGAGCAACCAAACCAAGGAGTTGCTTACGGATCCCACGACCCTCGATTTCGCCCTGAAGAACCTCTTCAACTGTCTGTAAACCATCGTCCGAAACGCTCTCATCCCCTCAACCTCCTCGCTATGGCGGACTTAATCCAATCCCCTCCGTCCTCCCTGATCTCCCTTCCGGTTATGTGAAGGAACACATCGTTCAGCGTCGGCCTTCTGCACTCGATCTCCGTTATCTCCACGCCCCTCTCCTCCGCAAGTTTGAAAAGCTTGGGGAGGAATTCCACCGCCCTGTCCACCTCTATCTTAATCCTTCCGTCGGAAAGCCTCTCCCCCAGTCCGAGATCACCGCTCGCCCTAACGTATATCACCTCCCCTCCAACGATACCCCTAAGCTCATCTACGCTCCCCATCGCCACTATCCTCCCTCCGTCGATTATCGCCACCCTGTCGGCGAGCCTCTCCGCCTCCTCCATGTAGTGCGTGGTCAGGAATATCGTAACGTCCAGAGATTCGAGAAGCCTCCAGATCTTCTCCCTCGTTTGCGGATCCAAGCCTATCGTAGGTTCGTCCAAGAACAGAACCTCGGGTTCGTGTAGGAGTGCCCTCGCGATCTCGAGCCTTCTCTGCATTCCCCCGCTGAACCTCCTAACAACGACGTCCCTGAAGTCCCCAAGCCCGACGAATTCGAGGAGCTCGTTTATCCTCGGCCTGTCTATCCCGTAAACTCCCGCGTGGATAAGCATGTTCTCGTACGCGGTTAGATCCCTGTCCAAGCTCGGATCCTGAAAGACAACCCCTATCCTCCTCCTCACCTCCTTGGGCTCTCTAACGACATCGTAACCCGCCACGATCGCCCTCCCGCTCGTGGGCTTGAGCAGAGTGGTAAGGATGTGAACGGTCGTGCTCTTCCCCGCCCCGTTCGGGCCGAGAAATGCGAAAGTTTCTCCCTCTTCAACCCTGAAGCTGACACCCTTCAACGCCCAGAAGTTCCCGAACCTCTTCTTCAGGTTCTCAGTAACTATCATAACATGTAGTAGTTATCGCTACGACTTTATAGCGATTGCCCACGTTCCGTTTGTTGCTTATCGTAAAAACCCAGTCAGATCGGACTTGAGCAATCTCTTGATCTCCTCCGGATCATCCGTATTCAGGCCGAAGTAAACGGCGAAATCCTTGGTCGTGGTTAGGATCTTCGTTCTACCCTTCTTCTCCGCCTTTATCAGCCCGAGCTCTTCGAGCCTCTTAACGTGCTCGTAGCAACGATTTCCCCTCATCTTCGCCAATTTGCTTAACTCTATCGGCTGATTAACAGCAATCATCGCGAGCGTTCTGAGGCAACCCCTGTCGAGCTCGCTCTCCACAAACCTTCCAACGTACTTCTGATATGCCGGCTTAACTCTCATGATGTAGCGATCCCCTATCCTCACGATCTCTATCGCCGTATCCCTCGACGAATATTCCTCGATGAGCTTGTTTAAAGCGGATTGAACCTCCTTAACGCTGATCTTGGCCATTCTCGCTATGCTGAGGGGTGAGAGGGGATCGGTCGCGGAGAACAGGATGGCCTCGACGATCCTGACCACATCCATGGGATCAGCTGAGCGGGCGGATTTTTATATCTTCGTAAAACCTCTCCTGCTCTATCTCGACCTTCCTCCTGTAGGCCAAGTGTAGGATGGAAACGTAGTAAGAAACCTTCTTTCCGGCGTCGAAACCTCTCGTTAGCTTGAAAAATGAAACGGGGCCAATTTCTCTCGAAATCTCCTCGTAAACCTTCTCTATCGTTTCCTCTATGTCCTCCTCGTGGGGAACCTCCATGACGTCGCATACCCTCTCCACCCTCTTCCTAACCCTTCTCTTCCTCAACGCTATCTTCTCAGCCTTCCTCAACTCCCTTATCAGTTCCTGCAAGGTCGTGTACCTCTTCGGCCTCTTGACCCTGACCTCCACCTCCTCGGGAACGTCGAGATCGATCTGAACGCTCTCCACCTCAAAGTCCTCCTCTTCCTCCACGATGGCCTCGCTCACGAGAACTTCGGCCTTCATTCTAAGCAGAATAGCAGCGTAAAGCAGAACCCTCGCAGAAAATCTGAGATCCTCAACCTTCCTGAGGAACTTGTCCGCCAACTCAACTACATCGACGTTCCAAGGATCGATTTCACCCTTCTTGGCCATGTCCACTATTATCTCAATCGGATCGCCGTCACCATCGATGAGTCCTCACCCCTCGTTACCCCTATTACTGCATCCGCCATCTCGAGCATAGGCTTTCTGAGCGAAACCACGATGAACTGGGCATCCTTAGACAGCCTCTTTATCATCTTGGCTACCCTACCGACGTTCACACCATCCAAAAACATGTCGACCTCGTCGAAAACATAAAATGGAGCGGGCTTAAACCTCTGAATGGCGAATATGAACGCGAGCGCCGCCAAACTCTTCTCACCACCGCTCATGGCTTCAAGCTTCTGAACCCTCTTGCCGTAAGGCCTGAACCTTATGTGCAGTCCGCTTTTGAACGGGTCGTTACCGTCCAAATAAAGCTCTCCCTCCCCGTTGGCAAGTTCCTTAACTATCTCCTTGAAGTTCTCGTTTACAGCGTTGAAGACCTTGAAGAACGCTTCCCTCTTCATCCTCTCGTACCTCCTTATCCTCTCGATTATCTCCGCCCTCTCCTTCTCGAGCACCGCCTTCTTTTCCATCAGATCGTCCCTCCTCGCCTTCACCTCCTCGTACTCCTGAACAGCCTTCATGTTCACGTCTCCAAACTCCGAAAGCTGGGATTCCACCTCCCCAAGCCTCCTCTCCACGACGTCGAGCGGTGGTAGATCCTCGACTTCCACCCTCTCCATACCATCGAGCTCCTCCTTAACCCTCTCAAGCTCGCCCTTCTTCGCCCCAATCCTCTCTTCCAAACTCCTTACACCGAATTCCGCCCTCGACCTCTCCGCCTCAAGCCTTCTTATCTCTTCGAGGATCCTATCCCTCTCCTCCCTGAGCCTCTTGGCCTCCTCGCTAACCTCCTCCTCGATCCTGCTGAGCTCTTCAAGCCTCCTTCTAAGCCTTCCCTCCCTCTCCCTCCCCCTCTCGATCTCCTCCCTTATTTCGGTTATCCTTCTCTCTATCCTTCCAATCTCGTCCTCCTTTTCCGAAATCGCCTTGAGGATCTGCTCCCTCCTGAGCTCGGCGTTCTTCAACCTGCTCTCGATTCCCATCAGTATCTCCCTGTTCCTCGAATACTCCTCCCTAACCCTTTCGAGCTCCCCGCTTAACCTCTCCACCTCGCTCCCCCTGATTTTCCTCTCGAGACCCTTTATCTCCTCCCTAACCCTCGAAATCTCCTCTTCAACCGCCTTCAGTTCCTCCTCCACCCTCTCCGCCTTCGAGTATATCTCCCCCATTTCCACCCTCTTCTCGTTGAGCTTCAGCTTTATCGAATCGAGCAGTTTCTCGTACTCCTCTATCCTCGACTCCAAGGCGGATATTTGGCTCGAAAGCTCTCCTACCACGGAATTGAGCTCGTCTATCTCCGCCTGAACCGATCTCCTTAGATTCTCCTCCCTCTTAAGCTCGTCCATCAGCACCTCCTTCCTCTCTCTGAGCCTCTCTATCTCCTCCTTGAGCCTGCTTTCTTTATTCAAAAGCTCCTTTGAGAGCAAAATACCGCTCTTCTTCCTCTGAACGCTACCTCCCGTCATGACCCCGCTCTTCTCTATCAAGTCACCGTCGAGGGTAACTATCCTCCTCCCCTCCATCAGCCTCCTCGCGGTGTCGACGTTATCGACGACGAGCGTGTCCCTGTAAACGAATTCGAAGACCGGTCTGAACTTCTCATCGCACTTGACGAGGTTCACCGCATAATCCACGACGCCCTCCTCCTTCAAAACCGAAGGATCGAGGCTTACCCTGAACCTCCTTATCCTGCTGAGAGGTATGAAGCTCGCCCTACCCCCATCGACCCTCTTCAAGTACTTTATCGCCTCCACCGCATCGTCCTCCGTTTCGACTACCAAGAACTGCAAGGCGTTACCTCCAGCTATTTCCAACGCGAGGGCGAACTCCTCGTCCACCTCCCCCAGCTGGGCGACGGTTCCGTAAACGTTCTTCAGGATTCCCCTCTCCTTCGCCTCCAATATTATTTCGACAGCTTTGGAGAACCTCTCCACGGTCGATAGCTCCGTCCTAACCTTCGTGAGCTCTATCTCCTTCCCCTTGATCTCCTCCTCCAACTTCGCGAGCTCGTCCCTTAGAGAAAATATCCTCCTGTCCGTTTCGTTCCTCCTGTCCACCAGAGCCTTTAGCAACTTTTTCTTCCTTTCGAGCTCCTCCTTCTTTCTCTTCAACTCCTCGAACAGCCCCTCTATCCTTATCTTCTCCCTCTCGAGTTCGAGGTCGTCTATCTCCATCCCTATTCTCCTCAACGCCTCAAGCAACCTGTCCCTCTCCCTTATCAGATCGTTCCTCTTCCTCTCCAACTCCTCGTACCTTCTCCTCCTCTCCTCCATCTCCTCGTTGAGTCTCCTGTACTCCTCCCCGAGCCTATCGAGCCTACCCCTTATCTCCTCCATCCTCCCAAACAGTTCGTTTACGACTTCGTCGACGCTCGCCTTTTGAACTATCAGATCCTCTATCTCCCTCTCCGTCCTTTCCAACTCTTCCTTGAGTTTGGAAACGCTCAGCAAGGTTCTCATTCTGTCTTCTTCCAGTTTCCTTATCTCCTCCTCGTATATCCTCTCCGATCTCCTTATAGCTTCGAGTTCGGAGTTTATCTCCAAGATCTCCCTCTGAATCTCCTTAAGCCTAACGTCGCCCATTCTCGCTATCTTTTCGGAAATTTCACCCGCCTTTGAGTTTAGATCCTGAAGCTTGAGATTTATCTTCACGATCCTCCTCGCCAACTCGTCCTTCTCCCTCTCAAGGCTTTCGATCTCTGCTTCAAGCGTCCTCCTCCTTTCCTCGAGCCTCAGATATCTGTGGGCTACCAGACACCTTTGCAACCTCTCCCTCTCCTCCAAAAGCGCCTTGTACCTCAGAGCCTCCTCCCTGTCCCTTCTGAGGGATTGAAGTCTGTTGGTGACCTCCGCTATCACCGCCTCCAGCTTCTCTATGTTCTCCCTGACGACCTCCAACTCCTGCAAAGCCTTCTCCTTCTTCTCGTCGAACTCCGATATACCCGCTATGTCGTCTATTATCTTCCTCCTCTGGACGGGACTCATCTCCGCTATCCTCGTCACGTCCCCCTGCATCACCACGTTGTGATCGTTGTTCAGTCCGAGATCCTCTATAACCCTCTCGACCTCGGAATAGCTGACGCTCTTGCCGTTCACGTAATAGTAGCTGTAGTAACCCTTTCCCGTTCTCTTTACCCTCCTCCTCACCTTCAAACCGTTCCCGAACTCCAACTCCACCTCAGCCTCGTCGCATCCAATCCTTATGAGATCGGTCAGCTTGTCCGCCCTAAGCGTCTTTGATGAGCTCAAACCCAAGCAAAAAAGGATCGAATCGACTATGTTCGATTTACCGCTACCGTTCGGGCCGGTGATGGCCGTGAAGGGATGATCGAACCTAACCTCTGCCTTCTTGAAGGACTTGAAGTTCCTTAAGATTATCCTCCTGAGGAACATCTCAATCTACTACGATTATATCGTCCTCCTCCTCGAACCCTCCGCCCTCCTCATCGTCGGTTTTGATCTCCACGAGATCCCTCCTCTTTTCCCTCGAAGTCTTGAGTTCGGATTTGAGGTAGAAAACGTCCGACATAAGGTTTTCAACAGTCTTGGAGAGTTCCTTCAGCTTGGCCTCCAAATTCCTGTACCTCTCCTCCATCTCCTTCATTATCTCCCTTTTTATCTCCTCGATCGCGTTCGAGGACACCATCTTTCTCAACTCCTCGAGCTCCTTCTCCTTCTCCGCGAGCTTCTTCTCAAGCCTCTCCAAGAGTATGTCCCTCTCCACGTGATCGGGTAGGCTCCGAAGTTAATATACTTATTGGAAAAATGCGTCGAGGGTCTTCTGTCTGCTCGTCCCCTTGACGTTGGCTTCGGTGTAGCCGAACCTTTCGAGTATCCTGAGAACCGCGGGGATTATCTGGTGATCGACGTAGTAGTCCTTGTCGAGCTTCTTCCTCTCCAAACCGGCAAAAGTCCTGACGTAAACGTGCTCTCCGTCGAAGTCCTCTATCAACTCAAGCGGATAAGCCCTATCGCTTACATTTCCCGCCCCCTTGACTATCACGAAACCTATCTTGGATCCCACGGGATACCTTATCCCCATCTCCATCGCCCGCAGGGCGGCTTTCACGTGCGCCTGCTTGCTCTCGTACTTCGAGGGGGCTTTTGTTAGGCTCTTGTATATCACGTAGTCTTCGAGCGGAACCTTCCCCGCTCTCATCTCCTCTATAACCCTCCTCACGTAATCGAGAGCCTTCTTGGGATTCCTCTCCTTCAGGATTATCTCTATCACCATCCTCTGCACCCTCTTCGCCAACTCGCACCAGTCTCCCCTCCTGACCTCTAACCCCTTCACGACCACGCGCCCGTCCCTCGTAAGCCCGGCGTACCTCTTCTTTTCAACGAAGAATATCGTTCTGTAGTACTCGTCTATCTCTATCTGCACGGGCAACTCCTTCGATAACCTATCTATCAGCTTCAAAGCCTCCTTTTCGAGTTCTTCCAAGCTCAACTCGTCCTTCTTGATGAAAAGAGAGTCCGTATCTCCGTAAAGGACTTCAAAACCCATGTCCTTCGCTATCTTAACGGATCTCTTGATGCAGTGCCTTCCCCAAGCGGTCGTCGCTTCTGCGCACTCCCTACAGTACCACCTCGCCAAAGTCCAGCCTGTGTAGCCGTATATGCTGTTTATAAGAACCTTGAGTGCCGACTGCTTTATGTCGAGGATCTTGTACTCGTGCGAGTTGGGATCGAGCTCCTTCATCCTCCTCTTTATCTCCATCCTCCTCTCTATTAGCGTCCTGAGTATCCTCCTGAAGAAGCCGTCCGGACTCTTCCTGAACTTGTGCCCGACCTCCGGCGCGACGTAGCAGTCCTCGCACTCCCCCCTGACGAGGGTGTCCGGGCTTATGTTGTAGGCGATCATTATCGAAGGGTACATCGCCGCGTAGTCCAAGCATATCACGTTTTCGTGTAACCCCTTCGCGGGTTCGAGCACGAAAGCCCCCTCGTAACTCTCCTCTATCTCCAAAGGATTCGGCGCGACCTCGCCTATCTTGTGAGCCTCGCTAAGAAGAAGGTAATCCACCTGCTTCCCCCTACCCATCCTCGTAACGTCGTCCAACGGCAACCTTATCAGCTTGGACAGTTCGTAGTGCATGGGCAGGAGCTCTTCGGCTATGAGATACGTGTTCAGAACGTCCTGCTTGGCGTATCTCAGCACCCTATCCCTCTCCCCCCGAGTCCAACAGCGGTAGATGTCCTTCGCTTCGATGTCCGCGAGCTCGACCTTCGTTCCCAAATATTCCGCGACGTTCTCAAGCTTCTTTATCTTCACGTCGCTCATCTTCAGGGCAATGTCGTAAAGGTCGACGTTCAGCCTTCCCGCTATCTTGGGTCTACCTCCCCTCAAGGATAGCTCGCTCCTGTCCCTTCCGATGTCCATCCTTATCCCATGCTTTTCAGCCCTCTTCTTCAGATAAGGCCAATCGAAGGCGTTCTGGTTGTAACCAACTATGACGTCTGGATCTATCTCCTTCAAAGCGTTCACGAACCTTAGTATTATCTCCCTCTCGTCGTCCCCGTAGTACAGCTCCTCCCTCTCCCCCGACTTCAGACCTACGACTATTATCGGATCCTCCTCCGCGTTGGGCATTCCGAACTCGGATAACATCTCGCAGTCGAAGGCGAGAACTTTGAGGTCGGGAAAGTCCGGCCTCTCCTCCCTTCTGACCTCCCCAACCTCGTATCCCCTAACCGCTCCGTGCCTTTCTGCCTTGGGCTCCAAAGATATCCCGTCGAGGCACGCGAGATCCTTGTCTATCAGGTAGCGGTATGCGAAGGGGATGTCCGCCTCTCTGACCTCCCCGAACCTCTTCATCTCCTCCCTGAGCTTGGGAACGTGCTGGGGATGTTTGGCGTAGACCTTGAAAGCCTCCACCTCCCTCCCCAAGCTCTTTACCGTTATCTCCTCCACCTTGAGCGGGGCTATTACCTCTCCCCTCGCCCTAACCCTAACGCTCAGTATGTCCTCAGCCTTCGGCGTTCCGTCATCCTTCAAAACGTAGAAGTAAGGGAGGAAGTTGCGATCGTAAGCTACGAAAACCCCCCTATCGTCCTTACACCACAACCTTATTACCGCCCTCCCGTGTTCGGTGACGTAATCCACGTCGAGCAACCAAGCGTTTATCATCGAAACAGTCTTGTCGGAATGTTAGTTAAACGTAGCGGAAAGGCAGAAGATGTCCCTTCCGTATTTCAAGTCGGCGAAATCTATCCTCTCAACCCTCATCCCCAATCCCTCTAAGATCTCCACGACTTCCCCAACCCTGTACAGCCTCGCGTTCGAATAGAACGGGCTGTCCTTCCTGTTCTTGTACTCCCTACCGAGCTCGGAATCCGCCGGAACTCCGCACACGACCACCCTTCCGTCCTTCCTCAAAACCCTCTTCGATTCCCTCAAGGCAGAAATCGGATCGTCGAGAAAGCAGAGGGTGAAGGCGAAGAGGACGAGATCGAAGGATTCGTCCTTAAATGGTAGAGCCCCCGCATCAGCCTTAACGACCTCCACGCCCCTCGATCTTGCGAGCTCGAGCATCCTATCCGAGAGATCGACGCCGTATCTTATCCCGAGTTTCTCCGCAAACCTCCCCGTTCCGACGCCGACCTCCAAACCCCTCTCGAAACTCCCCGCAACCCTCTCGATTAGCTCGACCTCCTTTCTGAACCAATCCTCGTGCCTATCGTACCAAGAATCGTACCTCTCCGCGTATCTGTCGAAGAGCTCGACGACGTCCATAAATATGGTTGGGAAGGAGGGCTATATCTACATTCCGAGCATCTTCTCCTCCCACATCTTCAGGTACTCCGAGCTCTGACTGACGTCTACGAACAGCTGCGAAGCCCTTTCAACGTCTTCGAGCTCCACCCTATCGGAACGCCTCAACTTCGCGAGTTCGTGGGCTGGTGCCAAGAGTTGTATCGCGTACCTCAGGCTGTTCTTCACCCCCAACTCCGTCAGCCTCTTCAACGCATCCTCGCTCAGATCTATCCCCGACTCGGAAGCTCTTATCTGAACTATCGTCCTTATCTCATCCTCGCTGTACGGCTCCGTCGTTATGATGAGCAACCTGTCGAGGAGATCCGGCGGAATTCCGTGAGGGGCGACCATGTCTGTTCCCCTTATCTTCGCGAATCCCCTGTTCGACGCCAAGATTATTATGGGCGCCATCTCCGACTCCATCGCCCTGTTCATGAAAGCGAACAGCTCTATGTCCATCAGGTGGGTCTCGTCTATGAACAGAACCCCCGGAACGAGCTCCGCTCTTCCCTCCTCGACCCACTTCTTCACCTGCTCGTCCACCGCCTCCCTTATCTCGTTGTCGATCTCCCTGCTCGTTGGCTCGAACAGGCTGAATATACCTCCTCTCCTCGCGTTAGCTTCGTCTAAGTCGTGCAGAGTTATAACGTACGTGAACTCCTTCTCCTTTTCTATGCTCCCGCTCGGAACTTCCACTACTTCGTAATCGCCTATGTCGAACTTCTTCTTCGCCCTGCTGCTCCTCCCCACCTTTGCCACCCTTCCCGTCTCCTTGTCTATCACTATGACGTCTCCCACCTCTATCCCCTGATAGAGGAACTGCAGAGCCAACCTACCGCTAACGCTGAACGTCTTCTGCTCATCTTTCGTCGCCAAAGTTAGAGTCGCGGACTCGGGAATCTTCTGGGTGGGGTTGTAGGGGTTCGGAACCATGTTGTAATCGAGCCCGACGACCTCTCCCTCCAAAACTATCCTCCTCTCCTTTATCCTAACGCCGATGGCCTTCCTCATCGCCTGAATGAGCGCCTCGGTCTTTTTCATTTCGCTACTGTAGAACTCGCTCGCCGAAACGTGGACGAAAGGTATGTCCTTTCCGAGCTCCTTGCTTATAGCGACCGCTATTGCAGTCTTACCAGTTCCCGGCGGACCGGCGATCAAAATCCCCCTACCGGCCATCTTACCCTCCTTTATGAGCCTGACGACTATTCCCGCCGCCTCCCTCGCCTTCTTCTGTCCAACGAGCCCGTCGGCAACGTCCTTAGCCCTCAAGTTCTCATCAAGCCCCAGACCCCTGATGTGGGAGTGAGCGCTTATCCTCTCGAATTTTTGGGCAATTTCCCTAATTTCCACGGCCATCTCCGCCACCTCCTTAAATATCGATGGGTTAATATGACTATATAAATATTTTGAAATAATCGCTTATATCCTCACGACGCCCGAGGGAATATGAGGTGCATAACTCTGACTGTCGACGCCATAGTTCCGTACGAAGGTAAGATAGTGCTGATAAGGAGGAAAAACGAGCCGTTCAAAGACCGATACGCCCTGCCCGGTGGTATCGTGGAGTACGGGGAGAGGGTGGAGGACGCGCTGAGAAGGGAGGTCAAGGAGGAGACAGGGCTGGAGGTGGAGGTTTACAGGCTCGTAGGCGTTTACTCCGATCCCGACAGGGATCCGAGGGGGCACTTCGTGTCGGTGTGCTTCGTCGCGTTGCCTAAGGGTGGGAGGTTGATGGCCGACAGCGACGCTAAGGAGGTCGCCCTGTTCGATTTGGACGAAATACCCGAACTCGCGTTCGATCACAACAGGATGATAGAGGATGCGAAACCGATTTTGGTCGAACTACTTCGGCGATAAAGATTTAAAAAGAGCGGTCGAACCTTGAATCTGCCGGAGGTGATCGCGTGGAGTTCTGCCCGAAGTGTAAGAGCATAATGATCTACAAGGGGGACAAGGCGGTTTGCAGGAAGTGCGGTTACGAAAAGCCCATAGACTCCAAGGAGGAGATGGTCATAGTTTCCAAGAGCAACAAGGAGGAGGTTCCGGTAATAGAGGGGGAGAACATAAAGACCCTGCCAACCGTGAGGGTGGTTTGTCCGGCCTGCGGGAACAAGGAAGCTTACTGGTGGATGAGGCAGTTGAGGGCGGCAGACGAAAGCGAAGTGAGGTTCTTCAGGTGCACCAAGTGCGGTAAGACTTGGAGAGAGTACGACTGATGAGGATACTGCTCGTAACCGGGAGGCTCGCGGAGAGATCCGTTAAGGAGATAGCCGATAGGTTCGGCCTCGACGTTTACACAGTCGACGTGGACGTTGCCGCTTTTATAACCCCTTCCCATTTGAGGGACGTTAACCTAAGCGGATACGATCTCGTCATAGTTCCGGGACAGGCGAAGGGTGATTGGAAAAGGCTTGAGGAGGAGAAGGGGGTTAAGATAAGGCTCGGCCCGGTTCACGTTTCGGATCTTCCCCTGATCCTAAAGAATTTGGAGAAGATCGAGCTTTCCCACGAAATTCCGGCGTGTAGACTTTTAAAGGATTTGAAGAGGGAGGAAACCTTAAGGCTCGTCGATTCTCTGGACGACTTCAAGTTCGAAATAGGCGACATCACCGTCGGAGGAAGGGCGAAGATCGTGGCCGAGATCGTCGACGCGACGGAGCTATCGAACGACGATCTGATTGAAAGGATAGAGTACTACTTGGAGAGCGGAGCGGACATCGTGGACTTGGGGATTCCGCTTGAGTTCGACTTGGCAGAAGTCAGGAGGGTGGTTAGGGTCGCGAGGGATCGCTGCGGTGCTTTGAGCATAGACACCTTCGACCCCAAGGCCATAGAGGTGGGGGTGGAGATGGGCGTCGACATGGTCATGAGCGTGTCCTACGACAACTTGGAGTGCGGAGACCTGATAGGTAAGGACGTTGCGGTGGTAGTTGTCGATAGGGACGTGGAAAGGCTAAGGAAGCTCGTCGAAAGGATGAGAAGGAGAACGGAGAAGGTAATAGCCGATCCTATAATGGATCCCGCACCTAAGGTTTTGGAATCGCTGGTTAGGTATCGGAGGTACAGGGAGCTCGATCCCGACACCCCCATGCTGATGGGCGTCGGGAACGTGACGGAGCTCATCGATGCGGATTCGATAGGCGTGAACGCACTAATGGCCTGTATGGCGGAGGAGATAGGTGTAGAACTTCTGTTCACCACGGAAGCGAGCGCCAAGACTAAGGGGAGCGTTAGGGAGCTTAAAGTTGCGAGCTACATGGCCAAGGCGTCCAAAATAAAGAACTCGCCTCCCAAGGACTTGGGCGTCGACCTGCTCGTCGTCAAGGACAAGGTGAGGTCGGAGGGTGAGCCTCCGAGGGGAAACGTGATAGAGGCGGAGGAAAACAGGAGGTTCGTCAGGGATCCGAAGGGGGACTTCAGGATAAGGGTATGGAAGGACAGGATAGTGTGCGAGCACGACAGGGCGGTTGTGGTGGGGAGGAGGGCTAAGGAAATAATAGACACCGTTCTGAAGCTAAACCTCGTTTCCCGCCTCGATCACGCCGGTTACTTGGGGAGGGAGTTGATGAAGGCGGAGATCGCCCTCATGCTCGGTAAGAACTACGTTCAGGACGACGAGCTCGACTTCGGGATCTACACCAAACGTTAATATCCCAACCGGAAATTCAACCCCATGCGTCAAGTGTTCGTTTTCATGGTCGGAACCGCTGGATCGGGGAAAACGTATCTAACGAAGGCGTTCTCGGAGTGGCTCGACTTCAAGAAGCTCGACAACCTGACGGTCAACTTGGATCCCGGGGCGGACGAGTTGCCCTACAAACCGGACGTGGACGTGAGGGAATGGTTCACGCTCGCGGACATAATGGAGAAGTACAACGTGGGGCCAAACGGTGCCCAGATAATAGGTGCCGACCTCATAAGCACGATAGCCAACGATATAAAGGACGAGATAGAATACGAGGACGCGCCGTACGTGTTGATCGACACGCCCGGTCAGATGGAACTGTTCACGTTGAGGAAGAGTAGCGAAATACTTCTCGAAGTTCTGGGAAAGGAGAACAGCGTCATGGTTTATCTGTTCGATCCCGTAGTTTCGAAGACGCCTTCGGGATTTCTCTCTCTTCTGTTCATGAGCTCTTCCGCGGTCTTCAAGCTAAACATACCCCAAATCCCCGTCCTCTCCAAAGCAGACGTTCTCGAGGAGGGAGAGCTCGAGAGGATCTTGAGGTGGTGCGAGGATCCCGACTCCCTATACGACGATCTCATGAAGGAATCTGAGAGGGTGCTCAGCGGGGAACTGTTCCACATGCTGAGAGAGCTCGGGCTCTTCCGTCCCCTTATCCCCGTTTCCTCTCTAACGGGCTACGGAATGGACGACATATACGACGGCATTCAGGAGATATTCTACGGAGGAGACGATTTGGAGAGGATAATCTACTGAAGGTTTTATATTACCGGCGGGAGAGTGTTCTGGGATGAAAGACTACACGGCCGAACAGATAGAGGTCTTGGACGACATAGAGGCGGTGAGAAGAAGGCCGGGAATGTACGTAGGGGGCGTTGGGGTTAGGGGGCTCCACCATCTCCTCTGGGAGATAATAGACAACAGCATAGACGAGGCTCTCGCCGGTTACTGCGATAGGATAACCGTAGTCCTACACAAAGACGGTTCCGCAAGCGTCGAGGATAACGGGAGGGGAATTCCCGTAGATATTCATCCCGTATTCAAGAAACCGGCCTTGGAGATAGTCATGACGAAGCTACACGCGGGAGGGAAGTTCAGCAAGAAGGCGTACAAGGTGTCTGGAGGATTGCACGGAGTCGGGCTCTCCGTCGTGAACGCCCTGTCTGAGTGGCTCGAGGTTTGGGTGAAGAGGGACGGGAAGGTTTACTATCAGAGGTACGAGAGGGGGAAGCCCGTAACCCCCCTGAAGGTCGTTGGAAACGCGGATGAGACGGGAACGAAGATAAGGTTCAAGCCCGACCCGGAGATATTCGAGGTTACGGAGTTCAGCTACGAGATAGTGGCGCAGAGGCTAAAGGAGTTGGCGTTTCTGAACAAAGGCGTCAGGATCACGCTCGTGGACGAGAGGATAGGGAAGAGGGAGGAGTTTTACTCTAAGGAGGGGATAAAAGGGTTCGTGGCTTTGCTTAACAAGAACAAGCCCGTCCTTCACGACATAATATACTTCTCGGGCGAGAGGAACGGGATCATGGTGGAGGTGGCGTTGCAGTTCACCGACACCGAGTTCGAAACCCTTTTCGCGTTTGCGAACAACATACACACGATCGAGGGAGGAACGCACGTGGCGGGATTCAGGGCGGGGCTTACGAGGGCTATAAACGAGTACGGAAAGAAGCACGTGAAGAGGTTCAAGCCCCTGAGCGGGGTGGACATAAGGGAGGGGCTCACCGCGGTAATTTCAGTCAAGGTTCCCGAACCTCAGTTTGAGGGTCAGACGAAGACGAAGCTAACGAACAGCGAGGTCAAGACGGTGGTAGAGTCGCTAACGTATTCAGAGGTTCTGAGGTGGCTGGAGGAACATCCCAACGAGGCCAACAGGATAATAGAGAAGTGCATCGTCGCTATGAAGGCGAGGGAAGCTGCGAAGAGGGCGAAGGAGCTCGTTAGGAGGAGAAGCGAGTTATCGATAACCCTACCGGGAAAGCTTGCCGACTGTTCTTCGAAGAATCCGGAGGAGAGGGAACTGTTCATAGTCGAAGGTGAATCGGCGGGGGGCTCGGCGAAGCAGGCGAGGGACAGGAGGTTTCAGGCGGTTCTGCCCATAAGGGGGAAGATAATCAACGTCGAGAAGGCGGGATTCCTCAGGGCTTTAAAGAACGAGGAGATCAAGGCCATCGCTTCGGCCATAGGAGCGGGGATTGGGAAGGATTTCGACATAAGCAGGGCGAGATACCGCAGAATTATTATAATGACCGACGCAGACGTGGACGGAGCCCACATAAGGACTTTACTCCTAACGTTCTTCTACCGCTACATGAGACCGCTGATAGAACACGGATACCTCTACATAGCCCAGCCACCGCTCTACAGGGTGAAGAAGGGAAAGAAGACCTACTACGTTTACTCCGAGAAGGAGTTGAGGAGGCTGTTGGAGAAGCTCGGGGATGCGGAGGTGCAGCGTTTCAAGGGGCTGGGGGAGATGAACCCGGAACAGCTTTGGGAGACCACGATGGATCCCGAGAGAAGGATACTCGTTCAGGTAACGATAGAGGACGCCCTAAGGGCGGAGGAGTTGTTCAGCGTTCTGATGGGGGAGGACGTGGAGGCGAGGAGGGAGTTCATAGTGAGGCATTCCAAAGAGGTAAAGAACTTGGACGTATGATCACCACTCGCAGTGCTCGTGTCTGTGGAACTCCTCCCTCTTTTCCCAGTCCAAATCCAAAACGAGCGTCCCTCTGAGGAAGTCCTCGAGCACGTCCCTGACCCTACCGTAAGCTCCGGTTATGACCCTAATGCCGAGCTGTTCGAAGAACATCCTCGCCCTCATTCCCACTCCGTAGGCCAAAACCGTGTCCACCCCCAAGGAGTGCAGGAACCTCGGGATCTGACCGGGAACGTGATCGGCGAACGGCAACTCCACGACTTTGACGTCCACCACCCTTCCGTTGACGACGTCCGCTATCACGAAATACCTCGCCCTACCGAAGTGCATGGAAACGTAGGAGTCCAACCCCCTCGCATCCTCGCAGGGTATCGCGATCCTCATGTAAGGGCGAAAAGTGAAATATTATTTCATACTTTCCTAAATTTCGGAACGGCCTAACTCTTGAGGAACTCCAAGGCCTCCTCGGCGGTTGCGTTCTCGTGGACTATCATAGCTATGGCCTTCGTCATCTTCGTCGGATCCTCCGCCTGAAAGACGTTCCTGCCTATCGCCACCCCTCTCGCCCCTCCCTCCATCGCCATCTCGACCATCTTGAGCAGATCAGCCTCGCTCTTCATCTTCGGCCCTCCCGCAACCACCACCGGCACCGGACACCCTTTGGTTACCCTCCTGAAGGACTCCACGCTACCGGTGAAGTTCGTCTTAACTATGTCCGCACCCAGCTCCGCCCCAACCCTCGCAGCCAACGCCACCGCCTTTTCGTCGTATTGATTTATTCCCTCCCCTCTCGGATACATCATAGCGAGCAGAGGCATCCCCCACTCCATGCATATCCTGCTTATGCATCCCAAAGACTTCAACTGCTCCGCCTCGGTCTTGCTTCCTACGTTCACGTGAACGCTCACCGCATCCGCCCCGAGCTTTATAGCCTCCTCCACCGTGCACACGAGAACCTTCTCGTTAGGATCGGGAGCCAAGGACGTCGATCCGCTCAGATGAACTATCAAGCCGATGTCCTTCCCGTATCCCCTGTGACCGAACGGGACTATTCCCTTATGCAGAACGACCGCGTTCGCCCCACCCTCGGCAACGGCGTTTATTATCTTCGGCATGTCCTCCAACCCCTGAATCGGCCCCATCGAAACTCCATGATCCATCGGAATTATCACCGTGTTCCCGCTATCCCTGTTCATTATCCTCTCCAACCTTATCCTCTTACCTATCCACATATCCATCACCGAACAGTTTGTGACTTAGAATCAAAGTGTCAAACATATAAGCTTTGCGGTCGATTTTATAACCCCACCAACTTATTCGATGCGTGCAACCTCCCGAGGACAGGGAACAGCCGTTGGAGGAGCACATAGCGGAGCTTAGGAAGAGGGTTATCAGGATTACGATCGTGATGCTCGTAGGAATCGGGATCTCGTTCAGATACGCCGGGGATCTGATGAGGGTGTTTCTTGAGAACATGCTCCCCAAGGGGTTCAGGCTCTACGTCTTCGCCCCGACGGAGTGGTTCATGGCTCAGCTGACTTTCGCGTTCGTCCTGACGTTCGTTATAGTGTATCCGTACATAGTTTACGAGCTCTATCAGTTCGCAAAGCCCGGGCTTTACGAGAACGAGAGGAAGTTCGTCAAAACGTTCCTCCCGTTCTCCTACGCCCTCTTCCTCTTGGGAGTAGGGGTAGCGTACTTCGTAGTCATCCCGAGGATATTCTACTTGGCGACGGTGTTCAACCTCGGTGCCAAGCCGTACCTTTCGGTGAAGAGAACTATGTACTTGGCTTTCAAGATCCTCCTATCCTTCGGCCTCGCCTTCCAGATTCCCGTTCTCGTAATCATCGCTGTCAGGATCGGGCTGATAGATTCCAAGTGGCTGAAGGAAAAGAGGTTGATCGTCTACGCGATCGTTTTCGTCCTCGCCACGAACGTAACGCTCGACGTATCCGGCATAAGCCAACTCGTCATCCTCGCTCTCGTAGTGGTGATGTACGAGTTGAGCATAGCGCTCGCGAAGGCTATGGAGAGACGTTAGCCCCTTCCACCGCACCAACCCCTTCCCCTTCCACCTCCACCACCTCTTCCCCTTCCCCTGCCCGGATCCACCCTATGGATGTTCGGACTACCGCACTTCGGACACGCCTCCGGCCTTCCCGTTCCGTAAGGCTCCTCCCACTCGTATCCGCAATCGAAACACCTAAACCTCCTCATTATGTGCTCACCTCCAACCACCCTTATCCTCAGCCCCTCCACCAGAGCCTTCCCGACCTTCCTCCTCGCCTCCTTCAAAATCCTGTGAAACGTCGGCTGGCTTATTCCCATGAGCTTCGCCGCCTCAACCTGAGTGAGGCCTTCAACGTCCGCGAGCCTTATGGCCTCAAGCTCGTCCAAGCTAAGCTCGATCTCACCACTAACACCTTCGGGAACGTCCAAGAAGACCCATCGAAACTTCTTCCTTCGGGGCACCTTGGAAGGTTCGACGGCGGGATTTATATATCCCACCGAAGACCGCCGATGTTGGATGAAGTTGACACCTATGATGGAACAGTACTACAGGATAAAGGAGAGGTACAAGGACGCCCTACTCTTCTTCAGGGTTGGGGACTTCTACGAGCTATTCGACGAGGACGCAAAGATCGCGTCGCGAGAGCTTGGGATAGTGCTAACGTCGAGGGACAAGAAGCACCTAATGGCCGGGGTTCCCCACCACTCCGCCTTCACGTACATAAAGAGGCTGATAGAGAAGGGTTACAAGGTCGCCATATGCGAGCAGGTCGAGGATCCGTCGAAGGCGAAGGGTTTGGTTAAGAGGGAGGTCGTTAGGGTAATAACCCCGGGAACGCTTATAGAGGAGGAGCTCTTGGGAAAGGACAACAACTTCCTCATGGCGTTGGTCAAGGACGACGAATACGGCATAGCCTTCCTCGACGTTTCCACGGGGGAGTTCCTGACTACTTCCGTTCGAACGAAGGAGGAGGTTTTGGCTGAGGTTATGAAGTTCAACCCGGTGGAGTGCGTCGTTCCGAAGGATTTTGAGGACGATGTCCTCGAAGATGTAGAGAAGATCGTCAAGACCGTTCACAGGTTCGAGGGGGCTTTGGCGGATATATCCTCCAACCTACCCAAACCAGCCGAAATCGCGTGCAGGCTCGTTCTCAGCTACGTCAGGGACGCGCTCCTGATGAAGGACTTGAGCTTCGACGTAAGGTACTACTCCACCCAAGACTACGTAATCCTCGATTCCACCACGCTGAGGAACCTCGAGATCTTCAGGAACGTCGTGGACGGGAGCAGGAGGGGGACGCTGATGGAGGTTCTCGACAGAACTGTAACGGCGATGGGTAGCAGGATGCTGAGGAGGTGGCTTCAGAGACCCCTCTTGGACGTGGACGAGATCGAAAAGAGGCTCGATGCTGTGGAGGAGTTGAAGGAGAAGTCCTTCCTTAGGAGGAGCATAAGGGAAACGCTCAGAGAGGTTTACGACTTGGAGAGAATAGTGAGCAGGGTGGATTACAGATCCGCGAACGCGAGGGATCTCGTGGCTCTGAAGAACTCCCTCAAGGCCATATCCAAACTCAAGGGAATGGGATTCGTATCGAAAAGGCTGAGGGAGATAGCCAACGACCTCGACACGCTCGATGACGTGTGCAAGCTGATAGAGTCGGCGATAGTGGACGATCCTCCCATTACCGTTAAGGAGGGAGGGATAATAAGGGATGGGTTCAACGAGGAGCTCGACAGGTTGAGGAGTCTCAAAAAGGAGCACGAAAGCTTCATAAAGATGATTGAGGAGAGGGAAAGGAGGAGGACTGGTATAGAGAGTCTGAAGGTCGGATACAACACCGTTTTCGGGTACTACATCGAGGTTCCGAAGTCCAAGCTCAAGCTCGTTCCCAAGCACTACAGAAGGAAGCAGACGCTCGTAAACGCCGAAAGATACACGATTCCTGAGTTGGAGGAGAGGGAGGAGAAGATACTCGCGTGCGAGGAGAGGATAAAGTCTCTGGAATACGAGATATTCGAAGGTATAAGGGAGGAGGTGGCGAGGCACGTTGAGAGGATAAGGAAGTGCGCGAAGCTCGTGGCCGAACTCGACGTTCTCTCCTCCCTCGCGGAGGTTGCGGTCTTGTACAACTACACCCGCCCCAAGGTGAACGACGGTTATTCGATAGTCGTGAGGGACGGAAGGCATCCCACCGTCGAGCTCACAACAAAGTTCGTACCAAACGACGTGACGCTCGACAGGAACGGCAGGATACTGATAATAACGGGTCCGAACATGGCCGGGAAGTCCACATACCTAAGGATGGTGGCGCTGATAACCATAATGGCGCAGATAGGGAGCTTCGTTCCAGCAAGCTACGCGGTTGTGGGCGTGGTAGATAGGATATTCACGAGAATAGGGGCTGTTGACGACATAACGAGGGGTAGGAGCACGTTCATGGTGGAGATGGAGGAGATAGCCTCCATTCTCAAGAACGCTACGAGCAGGAGTCTAATTTTGTTGGACGAGGTGGGGAAGAGCACGGGGACTAAGGACGGGTTGAGCTTGGCTTGGGCGATAATAGAGTATCTGCATAACAGGATTGGGGCGAAGACTCTTTTCGCAACGCACTATCACGAACTGTCGGAGCTCGAAAACGAGCTCGAGGGGGTTAAGAACTACCACTTCGGAATAGTAGAGAAGGACGGGAAGATAGAGTTCGAAAGGAAGATAAAGAGGGGGGCGAGCAGGGAGAGCTACGGGATCAAGGTTGCGAGCACCGTTCTGCCTAAGGAGATCGTGGAGAGGGCGTACGAGCTCGTGAGGAGGGAGGGGACGATGGACAACGATTTCCTCAGGGAGATAGCGGAGATAGATGTCATCACAATGACCCCCGTCCAAGCTCTCGTAAAGCTCGAGGAGATCGTGAGAAGATGCAGGGAGATGTTGAAAGGATAAGGAGGGAACTCGAAGATATAATCGAAAGGCTCGAATCTTTGAATTTGGAGAGCGTCAGGAAGGCGATAGAGGAGCTCAAGATAGCCCTCAAGGATCTGGAGGGTGGTATGAGGAGGAGCTCTGAAGGATTCGACCATTACTCGGCGAAGCTCAGGCTCATAGAGGAGTTGACGAGGGACGGGGGAAGCTGCTATCTTGAATCGGAACAGACCAAGCTATCCAAGATCGGATACAGGCCGGACGCGGTTATAGTAAAGGACGACGAGGTAGTAATATTGGAGGTGGAGACCGACCAGAGGAGGATGGTGAGAAAGCTTAGAAAGATAGGGAAGCTGAAGGATACCATACTTTCAAGCCCCCTCCTTACCGGAAGGAGGCTGAGAATAGTTTTCGGAGTTACCGAAGATAGGCTTAGGGAGGACGTCGTGAAGGAGGCCAAGAGGATAGGGGAAATCGAAATATACTCCGTATCGGGCGATAGGATCCTCAGACTTTTCTGAGCAACCTTTAAATATCGTCTTAATATTCGCATACCTTAGCGGTGATGAAATGACGGAGTTCAAGCATATAGTTAGGATTGCGGATACGGATCTTGACGGTAGCAAGAGCGTCATGGTCGCTCTGACGGGCATAAAGGGAATCGGTCTGAGGATGGCGAGGGCGATATGCAACGCTCTCGATTTGGACGCGAGGGCTAAGCTCGGAGAGCTCGACGATGAGACGATAGACAAGCTTAAGAAGTTCGTAGAGGAGGAGTTGGAGCAACACATTCCCGCGTGGATGTTCAACAGGAGAAAGGATCCTTACTCGGGCAAGGATCTGCACCTCCTCTCCAAGGACGTCGATTTCGCTAAGATGATCGACATAGAGAGGATGATCAGGATAAAGTGTTACAGAGGTGTGAGGCACGCGAAGGGTAAGAAGGTTAGAGGGCAGAGGACGAGGTCAACGGGTAGAAAGGGTATGACGGTAGGAGTCGTTAGGAGGAAGAAGTGAGGTGGTGCTATGGGCGATCCGAAGAGGCATAGGAAGAAGTACGTAACCCCCCCGCACCCTTGGGATAAGGTAAGGCTCGAAAGGGAGGCTCAACTCGTAATAAAATACGGTCTTAGGAACAAGAGGGAGTTGTGGAGGTTTCAGAACATTCTGAGAAAGTACAGGAGGGTTGCGAGGGATCTTCTGGGAAAGGTCAACCTTCCGGGTAGGGAAGGGGAATACGCGAGGGCGAAGGCTCAGGCGGTAATAAAGAGGCTCGCGAGGATGGGTGTGCTCGACGAGAACGCGACGCTCGACGATATCCTCAACCTGACGGTGGAAGACTTTCTCGAGAGGAGGCTGCAAACGCTCGTGTACAGGCTCGGTTTGGCGAGGACGATAAAGCAGGCGAGACAGCTAATAACACACGGACACATCGCCATAGACGGGAGGAGAGTAACAGCCCCGAGTTACATAGTGGAGAAGGAGGAGGAGAGCAAGATAGGATACTACCCGAACTCGCCCTTCGCTAAGAAGTCCGAAGGCGTTGAGGTGGCGTAGGGGGTGTGAGTTATGGCGGAGAAAAAGAAGAAGGGTAGGTGGGGGATCGCCCACATATTCAGCAGCTACAACAACACGATCATCACCATAACGGACATAACGGGCAGCGAAACGATAGCGAGGGTTAGCGGTGGAATGATAGTGAAGGCGGACAGGGACGAGGGTAATCCGTACACTGCGATGCAGGCGGCTTTGAGGGCTGCGGAGATGGCCAAGGAGAAGGGGATTGAGGGAGTTCACATAAAGGTGCGTGCTCCGGGCGGGAACAAGCACATAACACCCGGTCCGGGAGCTCAAGCGGCCATAAGAGCTTTGGCGAGGGCGGGATTGAAGATAGGCAGGATCGAGGACGTTACCCCGATTCCGCACGACGGAACGAGGCCTCCGGGTGGAAAGAGGGGTAGGAGGGTTTAATCCCCCCATTTTTGGTGAGGAGCTTATGAAGATCGAGATACTCGAAGAAAACGACTTCAAAGTCAAGTTCATCTTAAGGGACGCGCCAATAGCGTTCGCCAACTCCTTCAGGAGGGCTATGAAGAGCCTCGTCCCAACGATGGCCGTTGACTATGTGGATTTTTACATGAATACGTCTTTTCTGTATGATGAAATCATAGCCCACAGGATTGGGTTGATACCGATAAAGACCGACCTCGAGAGGTTCAACCTCCCCGAGAAGTGCAGTTGTGGGGGGGAGGGCTGTCCGAACTGTCAGGTTTCGTTCAGGCTAAACGTCGAGGGGCCAAAGGTCGTTTACTCCGGCGATCTTATCTCGGACGATCCCGATGTTAAGCCGGTTTTCGACAACATACCGATAATAGAGCTATACGAAGGTCAACAGCTGATGATAGAGGCGGTGGCGAGGCTTGGAACGGGGAAGGAGCACGCGAAGTTTCAACCGGTTTCGGCGTGCTTCTACAAGATAATCCCGAAAATCGTCGTGAACGAGAACTGCAACGGGTGCGGGAGATGCGAGGAGGTCTGCGTTAGGAACGTGCTGAAGGTTGAAGAGGGGAAGGTCAGAGTGGGGGACGTCTTGGCGTGCTCGATGTGCATGGAGTGCGTGAAGGCTTGCGAGGAGAACGCCATAGAGGTGCTCGAAACGAACGATTACCTCTTCACCGTAGAGGGCACCGGGGCTCTGAAGGTAAGGACGGTTATGAAAAAGGCTCTCGAAATTTTGAAGGAGAAGGCCGAGGAGATGAACTCCATAATAGAATCCCTGATCTGACAAAAGGTTTTTGTTCTATCCCTCACCAACTGAATTCATGCGTCGATCTCTCAGCTTGGGGCTCATTCTCCTTCTGCTCGCATCCCTGCTGCCGGTTCACGCGGAGTTCGTGAACGCGAGGGTAGTGAACATAAAGGCTGTGGCGGTTAAAACGGGCGAGCAGCCGGAAGGTGCGGTTATAAACATAACGGTCATAATAACGCCGGGAACGGGGAAGGTCTTCGTGTCCACGACACCTTACACGGAGATAGACATGCAGGGAAGCGCACAACTCGCAGCCCTCACAGCGTGCGATCTCCTCGGAGTTGACTTCACGAAGCACGACTTCTTCTACGAGATCAGGGCGGACGCCCCTATAGTCGGTGGGCCGTCGGCCGGAGCGGTTATGACCATCGCGACGATAGCGGGGCTGAAGAACCTGACCTTGAGAAAGGACGTGTTCATGACCGGAATGATCGATCCGGACGGTTTCATAGGCCCAGTGGGAGGAATTCCTTACAAACTCGAAGCTGCAGCAAAAGCGGGAGCGAAGATCTTTCTTATTCCAAAGGGGCAGAGAATCGTTTACGTTCAGGAGAGGGTGGTTAAGAGACAGGGTCCGTTCATACTCATAACGACGGAAATGAAGCCCGTCGACTTGGTGGAGATGGGAAAGAAGCTTGGAGTGAAGGTGATAGAGGTCAGCACCATAGAGCAGGCGCTTTGGTATTACACGGGTTACACGATAAAGAGACCCAAGCCCTCCTTCAACGTCTCCAAATACTCGAACCTCCTCAAGGTATTGGCCGTCAACATGAAGAACAGAACCATGTCGTTGCTCCACGAGGTTGAGAAGTTCACGACTCCCCAAGAGGCGTTGCAGCTGATAAGGGAGGGGGACAGGTATTACGAGGAGGGATACTACTACACCGCAACGTGCAAGTACTTCCAAGCGTCGATAAGGCTAAGGTATCTGTACTACAGGAACACGATAACGGACAACGAAGCTTTGAGCAAAGCCTTCGACAACGTAAGCGATGAGATAGACGAGATGATCAACTACCTCAAGGGGATACACGAGCTCGGGGTTGAATCCTTCCAGATCGTCGGAGCGGCAGAGAACAGAATAGCTTGGGCTGAAAAGTACCTGTTCGACGCGAAGACTTGCGGGGACTTCGACACAGCCCTGAACTACCTCGCACTTGCAAAGGAGAGGATAGAGAGCGCGAAGGTGTGGCTGTCTCTGCTCAAGGCGATAAAGGAGGACGTTCCGATAAGCAGAAGTGAGCTCAAGAGGAGGGCGGAGTTCTACTTCAGAGAGGCCGAGTCGCTTATAGTTTACGCGAGATCGATCGGAGGCTATCCGAGTTTGATAAACGGTGCTGAAGATGAGGTGGATCTCGCGAGAAGACAGTTCGACATGGGCTTTTACGCGGGCTCGGCCATAACGTGCATAGATGCGATAACGAGAGCGGGGCTGTCAATCCAGCTAATAGGCGTAACGACAAACGGAAACACCCTCGAGGACATGGTCAAGTTCGCGAAGAAGTCCGCGGAAATAGCCCTCGCAGAGGCAGAAAAGGCGGTTACCCCGATACTCCCCACCGCCTATTACGAGTTCGCCGAAACCCAGCACGACATGGCGTTTAAGATAGCTTACTACGAGCTTGCAGAGGGTTTGGCCAAGCTCACCCTCGTGGTCGCCAAGGCCTATCCGGAAAAGGAGCTCGTAAAAGTTCCGAATCCTCCGGTAACCCCCGAAGAGGAGGTGCATACGATCAACAAGCTTCACAGAATTTCCAACGTGGAGATCCCCGGTTTCGGGATCGTTGTAAGCCTTATAGCCGTCGCGGTGGCGTACTACCTTAGGAGAAGGTAACCCAAGGCTCCGGCGGAGAGGGTGGCGAGAAAGTTCACGCCCGCGTTGTTCAACCAACCCTTTTTTTCGAGCGTCGCCCCGAGCAGGCTGTCCACGTGCACTCCCACCACGGACGCCAGTAGGGAGACGAGGGCGGATTTGAAGTCGAGGAGCCCGAGAAACGTGGAAGACAGGCAAACCGTTGCACATCCCAACGATGCCGCGATCTCACCTATGAGGGAGACTCCACCGCTCACCCCCGGCTCGACCCTCCTGAAGTTCGTTATCAGATAGACCTTTTCAGCCGTCTTTCCAATCTCGCTCGCCATCGTGTCCCCCAAAGCGCACGCCACGCTCGCGACGAACGCAGCTACGAACGCCTTCGATCCAAAAACGCCGTAGTTCATTACGAAGAACAGAGCGGGAAGACTGTTGCTTAGGACGTTCGCGTAACCCCTCGCACCTCCCGCCTGCTCGGCTATGCCCCTCTCGAGCTTTAAGGAATACTTGTACTTCGTAACCGCCGATCCTATCGCGTAGAAGAGCAAAAGAACGACGAAAAACCTTATGTCCGAAAAAACGATAGTCAGCGTTCCTATGAGCGTTGCGCTTAAAAGTCCGCTCTCGTCGGCGACCCCCGACTTCGTTGCGAGGAGGCTCAGTATGAAGGAGATAACGAACGCTACGGCGAGTTGGTGGAGGGGCACGTTTATGGCGTAGATGTGAAAGATCGTATAGACCGTAGCCACCGCGAGCAGGAGCACGAACTCTCCACCGTTCACGCTCTCTATCAGCGCGGCGGTCAAACCGCCCATCAACGAAAGGAAGACGACGTACTCCAGATTCCAGTTCAATCCAACTACGAGATCGTATATTTCGTAGAACGCAAATCCCAAAGCGGTGTAAACGATTATGTTCCACACGGCGTTCCTTCTCAACTCGTGGCCGAGGAGTAGGAACATCGATGCCAACACTATCGGCCTGCACAACCCCAACTCCGTGAGGAGAAGGAGGAGGGTGGAGAGGAGGGAAACTTCAACGAACGCCCTATCCTTTCTGCGTATTATTGCGAGAATTATGAGGAGAGCTATGGAAACCCATTTCCCGACGAAGATCGCGAGCAGCGAGATCGCTGGAATCGTTAGCATTGGCGAAGGTTTAATTAACATGCTTTTAAAGATTATGTGGATGATCGAATTTATAAGAAAATTTTACGAAAGAAGGCTTGAAAAGGAGCTTTTATCTGGAAAAATTCCACGTCACATCATGATCGTCGCCGATGAGGATTTCGTCAGGGAGGGTTTGGCGACATTTCTTAGATGGTGCGAGAGGTTCGGGGTCGAGGAGGTAACGGTTTGCTATAAGGGAAAGAAGAAGGAGGTGAGATCCGAGAGAGTTGGAAGGATAGTACTGAACGTTATAGAGGGTTACGGGGGTAGGGAGGAGATAACAGACGCCGTAAGGGAGTTGGCGAAGCTCGTTGAGGACGGGAGGTTGAATCCCGAAGAGGTGAGGGAGAAGGATTTGGAGAGGTATCTGAAGATCAAGAGCTCCCCGGATCTAATAGTAAAGGCCGGGAAGGAGATTCCCGAATTCTTAATCTGGCAGAGCATATACAGCGAGCTTTATTTCGTGGACGTGGATTGGAGGAGCTTCAGATACGTAGACTTTTTAAGGTGTTTGAGGGAGTTCCAGAGGAGGGAAAGGAGGTATGGAAGATAGGATGCTCAGGATCGTTAGGGTCATAGCGGACTACCAGTTCGGGAAGGGGGCGGGTAGGGTTCTGTTTCCGGAAACCTGCAGGTTCGTTCTATCTCCAACTACGGGAAGGATAAGGCAGATAAAGGACGGAGGGGTGAGGATCGCAACTCTAAAGGCCGATTCGGGGTGGTTCACTCTCAGCATAGAGGGGGCGAGGAGGTTGCACGAGGCGTTCGAGTATCCCAAGCTCAGGGTGGTCGTCTTGAAGGATGTTGCGGAGTTCATAGCGCGGGGCAGAAGCGTTTTCGCAAAGCACGTAGTGGAAGTGGATCCGAACGTGAGGGCGAACGATGAGGTTTTGGTGGTCGACGAGGACGATAACCTTCTCGCGACGGGAAGGGCGGTGTTATCGTCAAAGGAGATGCTCGAATTCAACAGGGGCGTGGCGGTTTCCGTTAGGCAGGGAATCGGGAGGTGGAAGGATGTTCAAGGTAGATAGGAAGAGGAGGGTGCTCGTAATAAGGAAGGACGGAGTCGTGGTAAGGCATCTGAGGTTCGAAGGGAAGGTCGTGGCGGGAATGTTCACGAACTTCTGGGGAAACGTTGAGGCGGAGGAGGTCTATCTGGGGAAGGGGTGCGTGGTAGGTGGGGACATAATATGCAGGAAGGCTGTAATAGGAGCCTACACGAGGTTTAAAAGAATAATAGCAGAAGGCGACGTCTTCATTCAAGATAAATGCGTAGGACATTCAGTTAAGGCTAAAAACGTCAGAATACTAAGTGGATCAGTCATAGGCGTTGTAGAGGCCGAAGAATCGATCATAGTGGACGGTGCGTCGAAACTCGGCAGACTGAACGCGAGGAGGATAATAGCCACCGAAGGGTAAGATTTAAATGCACACTTATGTTACAAACAATCCGAGCCGCCGTAGCTTAGCTGGTAGAGCGTCGGCCTGTTAAGCCGATGGTCCCAGGTTCGAATCCTGGCGGCGGCGCTACTCTTATAAAAAAATTTTAAAGTTCGATTCCCAACTCCTTCAACTTCTCCTCCGTGGGAACGCCGTTCATCCAACCCCTCAGCCTGTAGTACTCCTCCTTCATCCTGTCCAACTCCACCACCTGTCCCTTCGCCGGGCCTTCCGGCATGGGCTCCTGCAACAACCTCTTGGGCAACGCGTCGTCCTTTCCGTCGAAACCGTACTCGTTTATAATTACCCTCTCCAGATTGTATATCCTCTCCCCGATCGTCATGATCTCGTTCGCGTCGAGATCCCATCCCGTAACAGCCGACAACAGCTTGGCGTAGTCCTCCGCTCCCAAGGCGAAGGTCGTGAATAGACAGTTCACGCTCGAGTTAACGACGCACGTGAAGTCTTGGAACGCCTTAACCCACTTCGCCTTTCCTTCTGGGGTTAAGGGATCTATCTTCTCTGGAATTCCGAGTATTTCCGGCGAGATCGTATAGCCCGTTACGTGGCATCCTCCCCTGTTCGCGGTCGCGTAGGTAAGCCCTATTCCCTTTGCCCCCCTCGGATCGTAGGCGGGAAGCTCCAATCCCTTAACGCTCATGGAGAGCTCAGGAGCTCCGAAGATCTCCGCCAACCTCTTGGAACCCAAAGCCAGATACCTTCCGAATCCGGCCTTGTACGCGGTTCTCCAAACGGCCTCGACCATCGCCGCGGCGTTTCCGAACCTCAGGTCGAGTCCCTCCAAGGCTTCGTCGGGAATTAACCCCTTCTCCCTGAGCTCCATAGCGCAAGCTATGGTCGAGCCCATGCTTATCGTGTCCATACCGAGCTCGTCGCAAAGGTGGTTAGCCTTTATTATAGCCCCCAGATCCATCACACCGCACGAGTTGCCCAGTGCCCATATCGACTCGTACTCCGGCCCTTCGGAGTAGAGGATCTGGAAGCATCCCTCCTTGACGGCGGTGACCCTTCCGCACCCGATCTGACATCCCCAGCAAGACTTGTTCTTTATCAGATACCTCTCCGCGAGGGTCTCTCCGCTTATCTCGTCCGCCCTTTCGTTCACACCGGTCTGCCAGTTCTTGTAGGGAAGTATCCCGGCGTTGTTGATTATGTTAACGAGTATGGCCGTCCCGTACTTCCTCAACCCCTCCCCCGTAACCGGGTTGCTCTTCAGCTTCTCCAAAGCCTCCTTGGATGCCTCCTCGAACTCGTCCGGCTTCTCGGGTTGGGGTCTCTCATCCCCTCCGACCACTATCGCTTTAAGATTCTTCGACCCCATTATGGCACCGACGCCAGTCCTACCGGCCGCTCTGTGCTCGTCGTTCATTATGCACGCGAAGAGAACGAGGTTCTCCCCCGCCGGCCCTATGCAGGCGACGCTGCATCTAACCCCCACCCTGTCCTTGAGTATCCTTTCGGTCTCGAAGACGTTCTTACCCCAAAGATCCTTGGCGTCCCTTATCTCGGCCGATCCTCCGGTAACATCCAAATATACGGGTTTTTCGGCCTTCCCCTCTATCACCACGGCGTCATAACCAGCGAACTTGAGGAACGGCCCCCATCTCCCTCCCGAGTTCGCGCTCGCGATCGATCCCGTCAGCGGGGAACGGAGAGCCATCACGTGATACCTTCCGGAGCACGGGAATCCCGATATCCCCGTCGCCGGCCCGGTGGCGAACACGAGGACGTTCTCCTCCCCGAACGGATTCACATCCCTCGGAGAAATCCCCTTCTTCTTGTACTCCTTGAGGTAGTCGTACAGTATCCTCACCGCGTAACCCTTCCCGCCTAAGAACTTTTTTGCAATTTCCATGTCCGTCTTCTCTTCCTTCAAAGTTCCGTCGCTGAGGTTGACCCTCAAAATTTTACCCATATAGCCCATGAGAAGAGATCGGAGTGGAAACTATATAAGGATAGCTGAACATGAAGAACTTCGATATGTATATTTGATCATATCGGAGTTCGGTAACGTTTATAGTTTTCGTGCCCTTAGGGGAGGACATGATAGCGGACGTTTACATCGAGCTTAAGGAGGGAGTGGCCGATCCGGAGGGAGAGGCGACGAAGAAGGCCTTGAGGCTTCTGGGATTCAAGAAGGTAAAGAGCGTATCCACGAGGAAGGTTTTCAGAATAGAGATCGACGCCAGAAGCAAGGAGGAAGCTGAAAAGGAGATAAGAGAGATGTGCGAGAGGCTTTTGGCCAATCCGGTAATTCAGAGGTACAGGATCGTTTGGGTGGAGTGAGAGAGACCGATACGGATTTATATTTATCCGTTCAAGCGATCGCGATGAGATACAGAAGGGTCGACGTTCCTTTCGAGCTCTACGAGATCGACATCCTAAACGCCACGGACGATGAACTCGTCAAGATAAGCGAGGAGATGGGGCTCGCCCTGAACTTGGAGGAGATGAAGAGGATAAAAGAGTACTTCGCGAAGAAGGGTAGGAATCCTTACGATATCGAGCTACAATCTATAGCTCAGGCTTGGAGCGAGCACTGTTGTTACAAGAGCTCCAAGTGTTACCTCAGGGAATATCTGTTCGGCGTCGAGAGGGATTACGTCATATCCGCGATAAAGGAGGATTCCGGAGTTGTCGAGTTCGACGAGGAGTTCGCCTACGTCGTTGCGTTGGAGTCCCACAACCATCCTTCCGCGATAGAGCCCTACGGAGGGGCGGCGACCGGAGTTGGAGGGATACTGAGGGACGTTCTATGCATGGGAGCCCAACCCGTGGCTCTGGTCGATCCCCTCTTCTTCGGAAGGCTCGATACTCCCGAGGAGAAGATACCCAAGGGAACCAAGCATCCGCTCTACCTCCTTTACGGCGTAGTTGCGGGGATAAGGGATTACGGAAACAGAGTGGGAATTCCAACCGTGGCGGGGATGCTTTTCTTCGACGACAGTTATCTAACGAACTGCTTGGTTAACGTCGGGTGCGTCGGGATCGTGAGGAAGAGGAACGTCGTTCCGTCGAAGGTTGGAGGTGTGGGCGATCTGTTCGTTCTCGTTGGAGGAGCTACGGGGAGGGACGGAATTCACGGGGTTACGTTCGCATCTGCGGAGTTGGACGAGAGCAGCGAGGAGGAGGCGAGGGGAGCAGTTCAGCTCGGAAACCCCATAATGAAGGAGCCCTTAATCCACGCCTGTTTGGAGGCTGTGGAGAAGGGGCTCGTCACCGGGATGAAGGATTTGGGTGGAGGGGGTTTGAGTTGCGTCATAGGAGAGATGGCCTTGGCTTCTGGATGCGGAGCGGAGGTTTGGCTGGACAAGGTTCCGCTGAAGGAGGAGGGAATGGCTCCTTGGGAGATATGGATTTCGGAAAGTCAGGAGAGGATGATGCTAACTGTGAAACCTGAGCACGTCGACGAAGTCCTCTACGTATTCCAAAAGTGGGACGTTCCCGCCACGGTGGTGGGGAAGGCCACTGGCGACAGGATACTCAGGATATACTACAGGGGTTACAAGATATACGAGATGGACATAGACTTCGTAGTCGGGGCGGTGGAGTACTGCAGACCCTACGTAAGGAAGAGGGTGAAGGCCGTAGATGAGACGTCCCCACCCCCCGATCCCGCAAAGGTTCTCCTGAAGATGCTCGGCCATCCGAACGTGGCGAGCAGGGAGTGGGTGATAAGGCAATACGATCACGAGGTCAGAGCGTGCACGGTGCTGAAACCGTTGCAGGGAAGGATTAACAGGGAGGGGCACGGGGACTGTGCGGTTATAAGACCGACCGAATCTTGGAGGGGGTTGGCGATAACGTCCGACGTGAACCCGTGGATGACGAAGATAGATCCCTTCTGGGGAACAGCGTCGTCGTTCGATGAGATGGTAAGGAACCTCGTCGCGGTAAACTCCGTTCCCCACAGCTTCGCAGACTGTCTGAACTTCGGAAATCCGGAGAAACCTGAGAGGATGGGGGAGTTCGTCGAGTGCGTCAAGGCCTTGGGTTGGATGGCGAGAGGTTTCGGATTGCCGTGCGTTAGCGGAAACGTGAGCTTCTACAACGAAACTCCCCACTCCGCAGTGGCACCGACGCCGACGCTAATGGGAATAGGGATCGTTGAGGACGTTAGGAGGGTGGTGAGCTCAGACTTCAAGGGGAAGGGGGAGATAGTGTTGGTCGGGGAGACGAGAAGGGAGTTCGGAGGAAGCCTGTACTGCGCCGTAACTGGGCAGAGGAGCACGATAGTTCCTAAGACGTCTCCCAAAATTCTGAAGAGGAGGGCAAACGCTATGCTCGAGGCCTTTAAGTTGTTCGACGTTTACTCATGTCACGATCTGGCGGAAGGGGGGCTCGCGGTAGCTTTGGCGGAGATGTGCATAGGAGGGGGCGTGGGTTGTGTCGTGGATCTCGGAGGTCTCGAAGGGGACGATTACGTCAAGCTGTTCTCCGAGTCAAACACGAGATGGCTCGTAGAGGTGGAGGACGCCGAGGAGTTCGTCGGGTTCATGAGAGAGAGGGGAGTACCCTCATACCGCATAGGAACCGTGGAGGGGGACGAGATCAGGATAAGGGGGATGTTCAGCCTACCTCTGCACGATGTTGAAGGGGCTTGGAGGAACGGTCTCGTAAGGTACACCGGATGGTAACCGCACGTACACCCTCACGACCTCCCTTTTATCCAAATCGATCAGGGCAGAGACGACTCCGTTTCCGTGCCAAGTAACGCTGAAGAGTTCCTTCGGAGCGTAGAACTTGGCGGCCGTTTGGGGCAGTATCCTTCTCACGGTAACGATCCCGTTTGCGTATTTGGCCACGGTTTCGTTCGAAAGGGCTATGTCAACGAGCTCGTCCTTTAGGGAGCCCGGTAGTGCCTCAAGGCAGTAGGACTTCAGAACGAGGGTTCCGTTGTCGTCCACGAACAGATACTCGTCCACGCCATCGAGCTCCGAGCTACTGGCTCTTACGTAGATGTACTTACCCCTTTTCTCAACGCTCACGTTGTCGTAAGTATAGCCGTCGAAGGGGCAGAGGTTGGACTTAACCGTCTTGTACCCGTGACCCAAACATCCCAAAAATAGAAGGGAGAGGAGCACGAGCCACCTCATTCGATCTCAACCTCCACGTTGAACATGAAGCAGTTCTTCGGCATGATCTCTATCCTCCAAACGCCGTTCTCGGGATTTTCAACCACGTAGGTGTAGCTCTTGCTCACGCTCACTACCTTGTAAAGCCCTTCCGCCCTCTCCCATGGAGGCCCCATCGCCCCCAACGTTACGACCATCCTCTCCAAGATCTTGGGTCTAACCTTAACCTCACCGTGAGGAGAGATCAGCCTAACGCTCACGTCCGCGTTTTTAGGAACTGAGCTACTCGAAGGAACCAACGGGAGGTATGGGCTCAAGCCCGTGCTGACCTTAACCCTGAGAGAGCTCGCGTTCTCTATCCTTATCACCTTTACGAAGGGCTCAGTGGGTCTTTCGAACACTACGAGATTTATGCTCACCCTCTTCGCCCAATCCTCCAAACCCGGATCGTTTATTCCCAAATCCACGTATCCCCTAAGGGTTCCCTTGGCGGTGGCGGGAACGTGGACGTGTATCCTCACGGTGACCTTGGAGTTGGGGGGAATCGTAGAGGGGGCCTCTATCCTAACCATGTTCTCCGTCAGGTAGGATACGTCGGGAGCGTAGTACTCCCCCCTCCCAAGCTTCGGATTCAACTTGAAGGGTTTCGACGCGGTGTTCTCAACGGTCACGTTAAAAACGTAGCTCCTTCCGGCCTCGACGTACTTGAATATGCTCGTCGGATATATCTTAACGCTCGGAGGTATCCAGACGTTTATAGATAGATGGAGGGAGTTGACGAACTCCTCCTTGGGATAGGGGGTTGGATAGGTGTCGTTCGTGAAGACGACCTCGCAAGAATAGAACCCCTTTTCGGCATCCTTCGGCACGCTAACGGTTACGGTCACGGTCGCCTCCCCCTTGGCCTTGAGAACGAACTTCCCCCTATCTATCCTAACCCAACTCGGATCCATGACGGAGTACGGAGGGACGACGACTCTGGGATCTATCTTCACGTCTCTATCGTAGGGATTCTTTATCTTAACGCTGAAGCTCGTGCTCTCCCCAGCCTTTAGCCTTACGTACTTGTATCTCGGCTCTATAAAGAGCTTGGTAACGTTTTTCGAATGATAGAGCGGGGTTTTCGAGTAGGGCAGGGGTTTTACCAAAGTCTGCGCGGACGCAACTCCGAGGGCCAAAACCGTCAAGACCAAAATCCATTTGCGCATATGTAAATGGACGCTTGAAACTATATAATCTTTCTGCATGTAATGAAAAGGAAACCTTTTAAGGGTAGACTCACCCCTCTCAATTCCATGGAGGACATAAGGGTCGCGGTTCTGAGGATAGAGGGTACGAACTGCGAAGACGAAACCGTTAGGGCTTTCAGGAGCTTGGGAGTTTGGGCAGAGGCGGTTCACCTAAAGCAGTTTTACAGCGACATGATAAGGGACGAGGAGCAGAGGAGTCTGTTCGATTACCAATGCGTAGTTTTCCCCGGCGGATTCTCGGCTGGAGATTACGTCAGAGCGGGGGCAATATTTTCCGCGAGGGTTAAGAGCGTTTTGAGGAGGGACTTGGAGGAGTTCATAAGGGAGGGCTATCCCGTCCTCGGAATATGCAACGGCTTTCAGGTTTTGGTCGAGCTCGGAGCCCTGCCGGGGTTCGACGAGGACAGACCCCTATCGGACAGGCCGGAGATGGCTTTGGGGATAAACGAATCGAACAGGTTCGAGTGCAGACCAACGCTGCTCAAACACGAGAACGGGGGGAAGTGCGTGTTCACGAGGAGGATAGAGAGGGGCAGGATCGTAATGTTCCCCGTTGCCCACGCGGAGGGGAGGGTGATATTTCCCAAGGGCAGGGAGGAGGAGTACCTGAACGAGTTGTTGAACAACGATCAGATAGTCTTCAGGTACGTGAACGAGAGGGGGGAATACGACGGCTATCCTTGGAACCCGAACGGATCCATATACAACATAGCGGGAATGTGCAACGTCAAGGGCAACGTCTTCGGCCTGATGCCCCATCCGGAGAGGGTGTTTCACGCGGACGGGAGGCTGGTGTTCGAGAGCGTCGTGGAATACCTATCAAAGTTCGCTTAACTTTCTTATCAGTTCGTCGACGTCCTCGACGCCCTTCAGACAGCTTTCGACCCTCCTCACCCTCTTCCTTCTCCTCCTGCTCTCGATGAACCTTCGCACGAATTCGAACATTGCATACGGGTCTTCGAAAAGGGTTAAGAACGTTTTTATTTAACCATCTACATGCTCGAAAGGCTGCTCACCGAAGAGGGCAGGAGGAAGGCGGCGTGGATTCTTCGGAAGGTCGGATACGAGGTGGACGTGGAGCCTGAAGAGCCGGAAATCGAGGGCGAAGAGCTATCGGATTACGAGCTAACGGTTTTCGACGAAATAGAGATGCTCGTGTATGCGGACGAGTACGACGCCGCCCACAGGCTCGCGATGAGGGTAATCGGGGAACTGATTGAGAAGGGAAGGTACAGGAGTGCCCTTTACGTATGCCAGATGATAGGCGACGAAATCATGAGGAGGGAGATCCTGAAGAGGGGAATCCTGCACTACGAGAGAAAGGGGGACTTCAGAAACGCCATGGAGTTCGCGATAAAGCTCG
>Ga0256914_1000550_pt1 | contig 36962 bp, 31 predicted proteins | sample HulkmetaG_FD_191571 | JGI IMG/M metagenome (GOLD analysis project Ga0256914, IMG submission 191571) | Hydrothermal chimney microbial communities from Main Endeavour vent field at the Juan de Fuca Ridge, Pacific Ocean - Hulk | ecosystem: Environmental > Aquatic > Marine > Hydrothermal vents ... | reverse complement strand
TGGGCAGGGGTACCAGGAGGATGAAGCAGAGATAGCTGAGAAATATTCCAGCACCGATTCCGGCATTCCGTAACATGTACAACAAATGAACGGGCCTGAAGTCTCCATCCTTACGTCGCCTCTGGTACAGGGTGTAGCCAGCAGTGATCAGCAGGATCCAGAGTAGAGTGGAGACGGCAGCAATACGAACATCCGGCTCGCCGGCCAAAGCAAGGCCGGGAGCCAGCAGCGGTTCTATCAGCGCCCCGTGCAGCGGAAAATCGAGCTTGACCCCCTGGGCAGGCCGATAGTCTCTGGCATCGAAGGGGCCCTGTGGGTTGTATGGCAACCAAGCCAACGTGGTTAGCAGGAGGAGCAGCAGCAGAAAGAAGCCTGTTCCTGCTTTTGCGGATGGTATCATAGTGATGTTCGTGCCTGGCTACCGGGGGGTGGCCGGATTATATCCCATTGCGAATTCTTGACCAATTTTATTGGGATATATATAGTTGATATAACCATTCATTATGTGGAGAATCATTCATGAGTGAAGCAGCTGAATCAGAAAGCCCGGTAATCTTTACCGAAAGCGCTGCTGCCAAGGTACGAGAACTCATTGCGGAAGAGGGGGATGAAAACCTCATGTTGCGGGTCTTCATCTCGGGTGGAGGCTGTTCCGGATTCCAGTATGGGTTCACCTTCGATGACACCATCAATGAAGGGGATACCCAGGTTGAAAAAGATGGAGTGACACTGCTCATCGATCCCATGAGTTTCCAGTATCTAGCAGGGGCGGAGATCGACTATACCGAAGGATTGCAAGGTTCGCAGTTCGTCATTCGCAATCCCAATGCGGTGACTACTTGCGGCTGCGGTTCCTCTTTCTCTGCCTGACAGCCTTCGCAAGGGACTTCACGCTGTGTCATAAGCGGGGGACTATCGACTCCCGGGGGCAGACATCTATTCGGTCTGCCTCTATCTTTGTTATTCTGTGTTCCAGCCACTTGCCGCTATCCGCCGGATGGTTTTTACACCCCGTGGTTTCAAGACCGAATTTGGAGCATGTAGCCTATGAGCGAGTATCTACCTGGGTTGGAGGGGGTTCCTGCCACTAAATCGAACATCTCTTTCATCGATGGGGAGAAAGGAATTCTTGCCTACCGGGGATATCCAATCGAGCAGTTGGTGGAGAGCAGTAGTTTTGAAGAAACCGCCCTTTTGCTACTGGATGGTCAGTTGCCGACGGCCGATGTTCTGGCTGCATTCGATGAGCAGTTACGGCGCAACCGGCGGGTGAAATACAACATCCGCGAGATGATGAAGCATCTTCCGGCTACCGGCCATCCCATGGACATGCTGCAGACGGGAGTGGCCAGCCTCGGAATGTTCTATCCCGGTAGCGAGTGCCTAACCGGTGGCGTCTGTACCGATTTGAATTATGTGCACAACATGACGGTCAATATTTTGGCCTGCATGCCGGTGATCGTTACCAACTGGGAACATTTGCGAAATGGGTATGATCCGGTTCCCCCGCGTACCGATCTCAACTTTGCAGAAAACTTTCTCTACATGTTTACCGGTGAAGAGCCGGATCCGGTGTTGGCCCGGATCCTGGATGCCTGTTTGATTCTTCATGCTGAGCATACCATCAATGCTTCCACGTTTGCTGCCTTGGTGGCGGGTTCAACCCTGGCAGGCCCCTATAGTGTTATCGCCGCAGCTATTGCCACTCTTTCGGGACCCCTGCATGGAGGGGCCAATGAGCGGGTACTGGAGATGCTGGAGGAGATCGGTTCCCCGGCCAATGCCAAGAGCTGGCTGGACAAGAAGTTGGCGCAAAAGGAGAAGATCTGGGGGATGGGGCATCGGGAGTACAAGGTGAAGGATCCTCGTGCTCCTATTCTGCAGAAACTCATGATGGAGCTGATGGAATATCGTGGCAGTAAGGCCAGTCTAAAGTTGGAGATTGCCCTGGCGTTGGAAGAGGCAGCGGAGGATCGGCTAGGACCCAAGGGGGTCTACCCTAACGTGGATTACTACTCAGGGATCCTCTATGATGAGATGGGAATTCCTTCCGACCAGTTCACCCCTATCTTTGCGGTTTCCCGGGCAGCCGGTTGGCTGGCCCACTGGCGGGAGCAGCTAAGTGATAACCGTATCTTCCGCCCTACCCAAGTCTACACAGGGGAACCACTGCGGGACTATGTTCCCATGGAGCAGCGCTGATTCTCCTGAGATTGCGGGAGAGACAGGCGGGAAAATCCTTTTGGCGAGGGTTGGTCTCCAGCCAACAAGGCAAGCACGAAGACTTCTCTAGCCCGATTGGGAAGAGGGTAGATTGCGTCCGTAGAAGATCTCGAGCATCTCCCGCTTGATGCGCCGATAGAGCCGGTTGTACTCTTTCCGGCTCAAATCCTTGGTTTCCATGTCGAACAAGTAATTGTCCAGATCGAACTCCTTAAGCATCATCTTGGTGTGAAAGATGTTTTCCTGGTAGACATTGACGTCGATCATCTCATAGCGTGCCTTGGTGTCTTTGGCCAGATAGTTTTGAACGGAGTTGATCTTGTGATCGATAAAATGTTTTCTGCCGCGTACGTTACGAGTAAAGCCCCGGACCCGGTAGTCGATGATGACGATGTCGGATTCGAAGCTGTGGATGAGGAAATTTAGGGCCTTGAGGGGAGAAACCTTGCCGCAGGTGGATACATCGATGTCTACCCGGAAGGTGCTGATTCCATTGTGAGGGTGGCTCTCAGGATAGGTGTGGACCGTTAAATGGCTCTTGTCCAAATGGGCTACGATTGCCTCGGGTAGCGGCCCTGGCGCCGGGGTATTGGATAGCTTCTCTGAAGCGGCGGGCTCCTCGGCAATCAGCATTGTGACGCTGGCCCCTTGAGGATCGTAGTCTTGGTGAGCGATATTAAGGATGTTGGCACCGATGATTTGCGCCACCTCGGTAAGGATGCCGGTGAGTCGTTCGGCATTGTATTCCTCGTCAATATATTCAATATAGGCACGCCGTTGTTGTGCCGTGCTGGTATAGCAGATGTCGTAGATATTAAAGCTTAATGTCTTGGTCAGATTGTTGAAACCGTGCAGCTTCAGTCTCTTGTTTAACTTGTTTATCACCCTGGGTTTCCCGTCATCGTGTTCCAGCAAGAGGGGGATGATAGATCATCTGGACAATATTTCCATCCGGATCTTCGCAATAGAAACTCCGGGCACCATCCCGGTGCTGTTTGAGCTTGCTTCTCATAGGAACTTTATGCGCGAGCAGAAACTCATACCAGGCTGACACTTGCTCCGGTGAATCAAGTATGAAACCGATGTGGTCCAGATGCTGTGGGCCACTGAACTTCCGATCACTGCGGTGCAGTGCCAAGTTGTCGTTCCCCGAGGTGAGATAGAGGTTGTCCGGATCCGGACGCCACTCCACCCGCATGCCCAACAGCTCCACATAGAATTTTTCACAGGACTCGAAATGGTTCACGTAGAGCGCCACATGGCGCAGTCCGGCGGTGGGTTCAGGTCGGTTCATACTTCAACGATCTCGTAATCGTGGCTGATTTCGGCGGTTTTGCCCAGCATCATGGAGGCTGAGCAATATTTTTCAGCAGAAAGTCTCACAGCCCTCTCTACATGGGAGGCCTGGAGGCCTTTCCCACTGACAATAAAATGAACGTGGATTCGCGTGAACACCTTGGGCACCTTGTCGGAGCGTTCCGCCCGGATCTCAACCACGCAATCTGAGACTGGCTGCCGTGCCTTCTTCAGGATATGGATGACGTCAAATGAGGTACAGCCTCCCATTCCAAGTAATAACAGTTCCATTGGTCGGGGGCCGAGATTGCGGCCTCCACTTTCTGGAGCACCATCCATAACGATGGCGTGGCCGCTTTCCGACTCTCCGAGGAAGGTGACCTGCTCAACCCATTTGATTCGTGCTTTCATGATCTCTCCTTGGCGTCGGTTCGAGTTATGCCGGGCATGTCGATTGGGATGCCACTGGATGGTTGGCGGATTTGTTGAAGTGGTCGGTTGCTCAATTGTACCGGGATTGTTATAACACATTATATTAAACAACCCGATGGTGAAAGATGGAACAACCTGATCAGGAAACAATCCAGCGCTTTCTCAGCCACTGTCATCGGCGGCGCTATTCTGCCAAGCAAACCATCATCTGTGAAGGAGATCGCTCAGATGTGCTCTATTACATCATCAGTGGCTCCGTATCCGTGCTCATTGAAGATGAAGAGGGGCACGAAATGGTGCTTGCTTATCTAAATGCGGGGGATTACTTTGGCGAGATGGGGCTGTTCGACCCCGACCAACAACGCAGTGCCTGGGTTCGGGCACGTACCGAATGCGAGGTGGCCGAGATCGGTTATGGGAAATTTCGCCAGATTTCAGCCCAATTCCCGGAAATCCTCTATGCTCTTGCGTCGCAGATGGCCGTACGTCTGCGTAATACCAGCCGAAAGGCGGGCAATCTGGCCTTCCTCGACGTAACCGGCCGGGTGGCAGGGGCGCTGCTCGATCTGGCACACCAACCGGATGCCATTACCCATCCTGATGGTATGCAAATCCGTATTACTCGGCAGGAACTCGGCCGCATTGTGGGATGTTCGCGGGAGATGGTGGGACGTGTATTGAAGGATTTGGAAGCGCAGGGGCTGATTACGGCCCGCGGCAAAACCATGGTGATCCATGGTACACGTTGATTACTGTAGCCGGGGGTGATGGCCAATCGCAAAAAAGCGCTCCCCGCCCAGAGGGGCGGGAAGCGCTCCGGCTGGGGAGCAGCCTAAAGGGTCACTCCTTGATATCGGCTATCACCGAAGGAGGGGTAGCCGGAAGACGAGGCATGGTCTGCTCCGGGAACTCTCCAGTCAGGCCGTTCAGAAAGGCGACAATATCCGCCACATCCTCATCGCTCAGATCCTTGTTGAGCTGGGTCTTGGCCATCACGCGTACCGCTTCATCCAATGTCTTCACCGAACCGTTATGGAAGTAGGGGGCGGTGAGCGCAATATTGAGCAGAGTGGGAACGCGCCACATGTGCCTGTCTGCTTCTTTCTTGGTGGCCTCATAGCGACCGCCATCTTCGGTCAATTTGTATTTGCTTACATAAGGGTTGTCAGTGAAGGTAGGGAATTTTACGAAGAAACCTTCACCCAGTGGCTTTTGCGGACCTGCAAAGGCGGGGCCTGAATGGCAGGCCGTGCAGCCAACCTTTGCAAACTTCTCCATTCCGGCGATCTGCTGCGGGGTCAGCGCCTTCTTGTCCCCTTTGACATAGCGGCTGTAAGGGCTGTTGGGGGTGATAAGGGTACGCTCGTAGGCGGCAATTGCCTTGGCGAAATTCTCGATATTCACCACATCGCCTTTGCCGAAGGCTTTCTCAAAATAGGGCTGATAGCCAGTGATGGCCTTCAGGCGCTTGTTGACCAATGTCTGATGATCCTTGATGCCCATTTCAATGGGATTGATCACTGGGCCCTTGGCTTGCTCTTCCAACGTTGGTGCCCGGCCATCCCAGAACTGAACCGAAAGATAGGCTGCGTTCCAGACAGTGGGGGCGCTGCGACCGCCCTTTTGACCCTCCACGCCTACGGCAACTGGCCGGTTGTCTTCTCCGCCCAACATCACATTATGGCAACTGTTGCATGAGACCGTTCCCGTGGAAGAGAAACGAGGATCGAAATAGAGCATTTTGCCCAGCTCCACCTTTGCGGCTGTGGTAGGGTTGTCTTCGGGCGTCGGGGGGGTGTCTGGTAAAGTCTCCCACTGCTGGGCCATCGCCGGAGCGGCGACAAGCGCAGCGATCAATGCAGAGAGTTTGGCGATCTTCATGTTAACTGCTCCTTTGTTAAGTTGATACCTGTTGTTCTTGGACTCTATTTGGAAACCGTAACGACAGGTTTATTTAGACACAGTCTAAATTAAAAGTCAACTTGTTCCGTGTGTGTTTGCAATAGTTCTGTAAATCCTCAACCGCCGCCCCAATGGGTGATATTTCCGGTGCCTGGATATATTTAGTCTGTATGAGGAGACTGAATATCACCTTGTTGGGTCAATAAAACAGAATATGTGGTCGGAGCAAAGCGGAATCAACGCCGCCAGCACGGGCAATGTGGTTTCTCTTCAGGGGAGCAGATGTTCGTTGTGATAGAGATCGGCGATCTTTTCCCGATCACGGATCTTATATACCTGATCTCCATCTACCATGACCTCGGCGGGGCGGGGACGGGAATTGTAATTGGAGCTCATGGTGAAACCGTATGCTCCGGCTGAGCGAATGGCCAGAAGATCACCTGCTTCCAGTACCAGTTCTCGATCCTTGCCCAAAAAGTCGCCGGTCTCGCAAATAGGTCCTACGAGATCGTAAATCTGTGCAGAACCCGCTCTCGGGCAGACGGGAATGATCGATTGCCAGGCCTGATAAAGTGCCGGTCGCATCAGATCGTTCATCCCGGCATCCAGGATGGCGAAATTCTTGTAAGTAGTGTGTTTGAGATATTGGACCCGGGTGAGCAGGATGCCAGCATTCCCCACGATGGCACGTCCTGGCTCCAGAATCAGGCGGAGTGTCCGGTTTCCCAGTGCCTCCACAATGGCAGTGGTGTATTCAGCCGGCGATGGCGGGGCTTCGTTACTATAGGTGATTCCCAGTCCTCCCCCCAGATCCAGATGCTCGATGGTGATGCTGTGCTTTTCGAGCCGGTCGATGAGTAGCAGCAGCCGCTGCAAGGCATCGATGAACGGTGCCGTTGAAGTGAGTTGGGAACCAATATGGCAGTCCACTCCCAGAATCTGGATGTTATCCAGTGTTGCTGCTTGTTTGTACAGGCCCAAGGCTTCGTCGATGGTGACGCCAAACTTGTTTTCCTTCAAGCCAGTGGAGATATAAGGATGGGTCTTGGCGTCCACGTCGGGATTGACGCGAATGGAGATCGGTGCCCGTACCCCCAGCTTTCCCGCCTGCTGATCGAGGCAGAACAGCTCCGCTTCTGACTCTACGTTGAAGCAGTGGATTCCCACCTGCAGTGCGCGATGGATCTCCTCTACCTGTTTGCCGACTCCCGAGAAAACGACCCGGGCTGGATCGCCCCCTGCTTCCAATACCCGTTCCAGTTCCCCAAGGGAGACGATATCGAATCCGGACCCCAGCCGAGCCAGCAAATTGAGGATAGCAAGATTGGAGTTGGCCTTTACTGCGTAACAGATCAGGTGATCCCGGCCCGCGAGCGCCCGATCAAAGGCATGCCAGTGACGTTCCAGGGTAGCGCGAGAATAGACGTAGGTGGGTGTTCCCCAGATGGCTGCAATCTCGGTCAGATCTACCTCCTCAGCGAACAATCGATTGTTTCGATAGTTGAAATGATCCATGGGCGCTACTTGGCGGGCGAAGATGATTTTTGTGTATCATCCGGAAGGTAGAGAGGCCCTTTTTGGCCGCAGCCGGTGAGCAGAAAGAAGGCTGCCAGCAGTAGGGCGATCAGTGAGGTGTAATTTGTCCAGCGGTTCATACCCATCCTCGGCAGTATAACCTCAAATGGCGGGGGTGTGGCAAGCGGTTGGTGATGTGTCTCAAACGGCACTGAGGAGTTGGGTTACAATACCGCTCCCATGTCGAACGAAATCTCTTTCAACGGCTCCGCCCTGAACCCCCGGCAGCAGGAAGCGGTGCGCTACATCGATGGTCCCTTGCTGGTGCTGGCCGGAGCGGGCAGCGGCAAGACCCGGGTGATCACCCGCAAGATTGCTTACCTGATCCGGGAGTGCGAGATTTCTGCGCGTCATATCGCCGCGGTTACCTTTACCAACAAGGCGGCGCGGGAGATGAAGGAACGAGTGAGCGCCCTGCTGGATGGTCGTCAGAGCCGCGGTCTGAAGGTCTCCACTTTTCATACCCTTGGATTGACGATCATCAAACGGGAGCTGGCAGCACTAGGTTATAAGCCCGGTTTTTCCATCTATGATTCCACAGACAGCCTGGCGCTGATCCGGGAGCTGATGCGGCGTGATGGGGGAAGCGACAAGGGGGAAGCAGAGCGGGTGCGCTGGTTTATCTCCCGTTGGAAGAGTGATTTCCTGGTGCCAGAACAGGTTGTAGAGAAGCTCGACGGAGATGATCCACTTGCGCTGCTTGCCGCCCGTGTCTATGGTGAGTATAGCCGCCATCTCAAGGCTTACAATGCGTTCGATTTTGATGACTTGATCATGCTTCCGGTATTGCTCTTCGAACGGCAGCCGGATGTGCTGGAGCGTTGGCACAACACGATCCGTTATCTTCTGGTCGATGAGTACCAGGACACCAATGTGACCCAATACCGCTTGGTAAAGTTACTCTGCGGTGTTCGTGGTGCATTGACGGTGGTGGGTGATGATGATCAATCCATCTACGCTTGGCGAGGCGCTAATCCGGAAAATCTGGCGCGGTTGCAGGAGGACTTTCCCGATCTCAAGGTGATTAAGCTGGAGCAGAACTACCGCTCCATGGCGCGGATCTTGAAGGCGGCCAACCATTTGATCAGCAACAATCCCCACCTTTTTGAAAAGCGACTATGGAGTGAGCTGGGGAACGGTGATCCGCTGCGAGTCATTCAGGCCCGTGATGAACAACATGAGGCGGAACGAGTGGCTGCGGAGATCCTGCATCATCGGTTTGTCAATCGTACAGCTTTTCGTGATTATGCCATTCTCTACCGAGGAAACCATCAATCGCGCCTCTTTGAACAGGCGTTGCGAGAGCACGATATACCTTATCGCTTGACCGGCGGGACCTCTTTTTTCTCCTACGGTGAAGTGAAAGATCTGATGGCCTATATGCGGCTGCTGGTCAATCAAGACGATGACAACGCTTTCTTGAGGGTTATTAACACGCCTCGCCGCGAAATCGGTCCCGGGACCTTGGAAAAATTGGCCGGATACGCCAGTCAGCGAGGGATCAGTCTGTTTTCCGCCTGTTTTGAGCTGGGATTGTCGCACCACCTTCCAGACCGGGCGGTAGAGCGGCTGCGACGCTTCGTTCACTGGGTGGTAGATACGGCTGATCGAGCGAATCGGGGGGATCCACTCGCCGTGATCCGCGAGATGCTTACCGATATTGACTATCGGCTATGGCTGGAAGAGAGTGCTCGGGATGGCAGGGTGGCTGAGCGACGATGGGAGAATGTGGAGGAGCTGCTTGGCTGGATGGAACGGATAGCAGAGAGCGGTACCGACCATAAGAACCTGACTGATCTGGTCTCTCACATGACTCTGATGGATATCCTGGAACGCAATGATGAAGATGAGGAGGCACGTGATGCAGTGGCATTGATGACCCTGCATGCGGCCAAGGGGTTGGAGTTCCCCCATGTCTATCTGGTGGGGATGGAAGAAGGGTTGTTGCCTCATCAGACCAGCGTGGAGGAGGGAAACTTGGAGGAGGAGCGCCGTCTCGCTTATGTGGGGATCACCCGTGCCCAACGTAGTCTCACCTTTACCTGTGCTGCGCGGCGCAAAAAAGGAGGGGAGATGGTGGAATGTGAGCCCAGCCGCTTCCTGGATGAGCTGCCGGAGGAGGATCTGGAGTGGCATGGCGGGCTGAAGCAGCGGGGAAATCTTTCTCCAGAAGAGAGTCGCCGGCGTGGCAAGGCTCATCTGGCCCAGATGCGCAGTATGTTGCAGAAGAAGGGAGCCCTCTCTTCCTGAGGAGACCCCTTTCTGCCCGGTCATGTTGCTGCGGCGTCCCTTCCGCTCCAGCAACAAGGGGAAAACCGGATTCAGCCCGTGGGTTTGGGGCCGATGAACACACTTTCCTGCTCAGTAGAGAGCTCGGGGTACTCCGGGCTGCCAATCCTGAAACGAATGGGTACCGATTCCATATTCAGCTCCTTGCGCGGTATGCGGACAAAGATGCGAATTGCCGAGGTTTCACCGGGAGGAAGGATGATCGACGGCTTAACACCATGTAGTACTGCACCCGGTGGGCCGGATACCTGGATGGTTACCGGAACTTCTTGCATGCTTTTGTTTAGCACCTTGAGAGTGTATTTGTTCTGGATCGAACCATCGCTCTCCAGGACGAAGAGCGGTTGACGCTCATGGATTACGGTGAGTCCAAGAGCCTCCAGGGTGCTCAGCCCATAAACGATACCCGTCGCAGCCAGCAGCATAATGGTGCTGTAAACCCAGACGCGAACCCGCTTGTGGAGTGGAAGTCGCTGGCCGGTCTCTAGCTCATCCAAGGATGCGTAGCGAATCAGTCCTCTGGGGCGGTGAATCTTATCCATCACTTGATCGCAAGCATCGATACAGAGAGCGCACATGATGCAACCCTCCTGAAGGCCGCGTCGGATGTCTACCCCCATGGGGCAGACCGCGACACATTGCTTGCAATCGATGCAATCGCCGAGTTTGGGTTGTGGCTCTCCCTCTTTTCTCTTTTGCAGGCGACCGCGTGGTTCACCTCTTTTGGTGTCATAGGCTGGGATGATGGTGTAGCGATCTACCATGGCTGACTGGATGCGAGCGTAAGGGCAGAGCCAGAAACAGACCTGCTCTCGCATGAACCCGGCCAAGAAGTAGGTTCCAGCGGTGAATAGCAGGATGGTGATCAAAGCAGCAGGATGGAGACTGAAAGTGAAGATATCTTTCCACAGCTGCCAAGCGTCGGTGAACCAGGCAGTAAAGGAGATGCCGGTTAGAATGCCGATGACGATCCAGGCGAGATGCTTGATTGTCTTGATACGGATCTTACGGGCATCCCATGGCGTTTGCTCTAGCTGACGCCGCTTCTGCGGCGGCCCTTCCAGCTTCTCTTCCAACCAGGTGAAGATATCGGTCCATACGGTCTGGAAACAGAAGAAGCCGCAGAACACCCGCCCCGCCAGTGCGGTTGCAACCGCCAGCAGAATGGCGAAGAAGAGCAGCACCAGAGAGAGCATCCAAAGATCCTGCGGCAGAATGGTGGCGCCAAAGATGTGAAATTTCCGGTTGGGTATATCGAACAGCACCGCTTGACGGCCATCCCAACGCAAGTAGGCCCCGAGAAAAAAGATTAACCAGACGCTGCTGGTGATCCACTTGATAGTGCGCCACTTGCCGGGTATCCGTTTGGCATGGATGGTCTTGCCGCCCGTATTGACCTCCCAGTAGTCCGCCTCGTCGTAAAATGCCTCGACAGCGGATTGCGTGGCGGCATCACCTTGATTTTGTTCCATATTCGATGGTCTCCCGATAATAAAGCGATCTTAGGAATGGATCGATGACCCGGGATGGTTCCTGGCGGGGATAGTGGTTGGCAAAACGGAGGGCAATTTCGCTGCCCCACCCATTTTGTCTCCAGTAATTTGGTAGTAATCAAGCATTATCTGAATATCTAATTTTATAGCTTGCAGGCTTCTTTAAACAAGTAAAGATTTTTTTCAGGAAAATAGCGGATTGCACCTTCCAGATGCATTGAAAATTGTCAATCGGGATTGGAGGGTTTTTTTCACCCTTCTGCGATTTTCTCCAGCTGTGAGATGTCGCAGCAGTATTGGTTCTGTGCCAGTTGGGTAAGTAAGCCGCGACGTTTGAACTCAGCAATGGTGCGGCTAGCGGTTTCCGTGGTCAATCCGAGCATGGCACCGATATCCTCTCGGCTGAGCAGTTCACACTGGCCGCTTTCTTGGTCGAACAGACGTAGAAGTAGACGAGCGACCCGTTGCTTGGCCGAGCCGGTTGAAAGTTCGGTGAGCCAGGCATCCGCTTCGGTGAGTGCACGCTGCCAACGGGACATCAGCTCCCGGTGAAGTAGGGGGTTTTCCCGATCCATGCAGCGGACGATCTCCACCGGCAGTCGGCATACCTCAGTGCTTTGCAGTACCACAGCGTCATGCTGGTAATCTTGGTCCAGCAGGGCTTCGAGTCCAGCCACGTCAGTGCTTCGCAATAGTCGAACGATGCGTTGGTTGCCGTCGGGCAGATATTGAACCAGCTTCACCAAGCCGCGCCGGATGGTGTATAGATAGCCGCCCTCATCCCCGGCGCGGTAAAGGAGGGCGCCTGCGGGGAGCAGGAAGATGTCAATGGGGCTGTGGATGCATTCAAACTCCTTTTCACCGAGGCCGGAGAAGAGCACAGAATCACGGAGGGTGCAGGTTTGGCAATCAGCCACGCCGCTCCACGCTTCTTTGGGGGACAGGTTTTTCATCGTGCCTGGTCATTCATCTGTTGTAAAAGGGATGAGAGCCAATTATGGGGGATAACGTGGGAAGGATATAGTCCGCCAGTGGTTTCAGCGTAAAGGGTTGGTTTTCTGGTGCTCTGCTCCCATATCAATAACTAAAGATCAGAAGGTGCGGGATAGGAGGATCGGGAAAATGAAACTGCCGATTCCCGACCGGCGTACTGCGGGTCATGCGCTCGCTGAGGCATTGGACAAGTACGCGGGTCGCAAGGATGTTATTGTCCTCGCGTTGCCACGAGGCGGAGTGCCGGTAGCTGCCGAGATTGCTCGGGAGTTGGATGCGCCGCTTGATGTGATGCTGGTGCGTAAACTCGGTGCGCCATGGCAGCCGGAGCTGGCCATGGGGGCCATAGCCAGTGGTGGAGTACGGGTGATGAATCCAGAAGTGGTGCGGGGGATGGGAATCTCGCCCGAAGAGATCGAAAAGGTGGCAGCGGATGAGCTGCGGGAGTTGCAGCGGCGGGAAACGGCCTATCGAGGCGATCGGCCGTGGCCGGATCTGTCGGGCCGGTGTGTCATCTTGGTGGATGATGGTTTGGCTACTGGTGCCACTATGCAGGCAGCCATCGAGGCGGTCAAGGCCCAGAACCCGGCTTGCGTCGTCGTGGCAGTTCCGGTGGCACCGCCAGATACCGTGCGGGCTCTGGAGCCGTTGGTAGACGAGGTGATTTGTCTGTTTCAGCCAGAGCCGTTCATGGCCATCGGCCAATGGTACCAGGATTTCTCCCAGCTGACCGACACAGAGGTTGAGGCATTGCTGGCGGAGGCCAATTCGGAGGAGAGAGAGTATTAGATGCGGTATGAGGAGGTTCCCAGAAAGGCATGGATTGAGGAGGTTGCATCGTTTAGCCGCCAGCATCATGGCTGGCGGGTGACAGTGCGCCGGGCGGACACTGCGGCCCTCGATTATGATTTGGGGGCAGCACTCTCCGGGGCTGAAGTTCTGGCGGTGGAGCAGCCTCTGCAAGTGGTGGAACTGCGTCGTAAAGAGACGCAAGTGGAGGTAATGGTAGAGGTGGGAGAGGAGGTAAGCCAGCGGTTCTGGCTAAAGGAACTCTGCAGGCTGTGGCGTGAGCAAGTGGATGGGACTGAAGAAGGGATGCGTTTTGATGACGCCAAGGGACATTCCTTGCTGGTGGAGTTCCGCGCCCCCGTGCCGCCCGAGGCGCTGGACGGTCTTGCCGAGACAGAACAGTGAGAGTGGAAGAGTGATGAACGGGAACGGCGTGCGAGAGATCATGGTGCAGGCTGGTGAGGTAGCCCTCCCTGCATTTCTCTCGGTGCCAGGGGAGGCAAAAGGGATCGTGCTCTTCGTCCACGGCAGTGGCAGTAGCCGTTTCAGCTCCCGTAACCGGTACGTCGCCGATGTGCTCAACGAAGGGGGACTGGCCACCTTGTTGTTCGATCTCCTGACCCCGGAAGAGCATGCCATCGATCAGATGACCGCCGAATTGCGTTTCGATATCGGCCTGCTCAGTCACCGAACCATCGCTACCCTGGATTGGTTGGCCGCGAACGATTTGCTGAACACTTTGCCGGTGGGGCTGTTCGGTGCCAGTACGGGAGCAGCCGCTGCCCTCAATGCGGCAGCGGCAAGGCCTGCCCAAGTGCGGGCTGTGGTTTCCCGGGGAGGTCGTCCGGATCTGGCATTGGCTGCATTGCCAGAGGTCCGGGCACCCACATTGCTCATCGTGGGCGGACTCGATGAGCCGGTTATTCAGATGAACGAAGAGGCGGCGCGGCACCTGCAAGCGCCGCAAGAGTTGGTTATTGTGGAGGGAGCGACCCATCTGTTTGAGGAGCCGGGTGCCTTGGAGCAGGTGGCGGCTTTGGCGAGGGACTGGTTTTTGCGCCATCTATCCGGTGGGCTGGAATGAGCCACGAGGATCCGCTTCTGTTTGCGCTCAATGGGAGTCGCCCATTTGGAGAGCGGGTGGCCCAGTATCTGGGATTGGAAGTAGCCATCCACGAGGAGCGGGAATTTGAAGACGGGGAGCACAAGGCACGGCCGCTGGTGAGTGTGCGTGGAAGGGATCTGTTTGTAATCGCGTCCCTCTATGGTGAACGGGGGCTCTCGGTCAACGACAAGCTAATTCGACTGTTGTTTTTCCTCGGTGCCGTCCGTGATGCCGGTGCTGCCTGCATCACGGCGGTTATTCCTTACCTCTGTTATGCCCGCAAGGATCGCAGGACCAAGCCACGGGACCCGATCAACACCCGCTACACCGCCACCTTGCTGGAGGCGGTAGGTGTGGATAGGGTGGTGACCCTGGATGTGCACAATCTCGCTGCCTATCAGAATGCCTTTCGCTGCCGCACAGAGCACTTGGAAGCACGGCCGCTGTTCGTGGACTACTTTGCCTCCTTGCTGCAGGGAAAGAAGGGGCGCATCATGGTGGTGTCTCCTGATATCGGTGGCATCAAACGTGCGGACGCCTTTCGAGAGTCTCTAGCTGCACGTCTGGGGCGGGAGGTAGAGAGTGCCTTTCTGGAAAAACGACGCAGCGCCGGTGTGGTCAGCGGAGAAGCGGTGGTTGGTGAGGTGGAAGGAAGCACCGTTATCATCATCGATGACATAATCGCCGGAGGGACCACGCTGGAGCGGACCGTCACTGCGTGTGCGCAACAGGGAGCGGCCCGAATCTTTGCTGCGGCCACCCACGGGCTGTTCACCGGAGAAGCGGAACAGAAGCTGAGCCGGTTGCCCTTGGAGCAGCTGATAATTACCAACAGTGTGGAGCCGTTTCGGCTGGGAGAGGCATTTCTCGACGATAGGGTTTCGATACTTGACTGTACGCCGTTGATAGCGGAATCGATCCGGCGTTTGCATACCGGGGGATCGCTGGTGGCACTGCTGGAGGGGTAGCAGCCGGTGGCCTATTGAGAGAGAGCCGGCAGGTAGTGTTGCACCAGCTCCAGATAGGCTTGGGTCTTTTGGAGCCATTTCTGAGCCGATCCCCGGGGTGGGTGATCCGTGAGATGGGAGGCGGAGAGGCGTGCCCGAAGATGGGCGCGGGTTGCTCGGTAGAATGCCTCCAATGTCTTGGATGGTTTTTCTCCCGTCTGTTTCCGATAGGATTCCAACACTTGCTCGCCAATCCAGGCAGCACCGAGAAGCTCGCATTCCAGGGCGAGAAATGCCAGTTCTTCCACTGGATCCAGTAGCCGAAACGTTCGATTAAACTCTAGGCGGTCGATGAATAAAGGGGGATCAGTCAGGCAGATGTGCTCCGGGCGTAGATCGCCATGAGTCTCGATAACCCTGCAGGCGCCTTCAGCCAGCAGTGTTTCGTGTAAATCGAGGAATGTCAGCAGCCGGTCGCGCATCTGTTCCAGCCAGGGCTCTGGCAGATCCCGATCTGCGGCAAGCAGTGTCTGATGATTGAGACGGATCTCATGGGTGAAACGTAGCCGATAAGCCTCCACCTCCATTGGCTCCGGAGGGGATTCCCGATAAAAATCCAGCAGCACTCCGGTAAGTTGCTCCACCTCAACGGGGTCCACCTCGCCGTGAAGGATGAGCTGATCGAGCATCCGTGATTGCGGTAGACGCCGCATCTTTACCAGCCACTCCACCTCTTTTCCCTTCCCTTCCAGTGCCAGGTTCCCATCTGCTGCCTGGGTCAGTGCTACAACGCCGAGATAGACCCCTGGCGCCAGGCGCCGGTTAAGACGGATCTCCTCCTCACAATCCAGGCGTCGTTTCTCCAGTGTGCTGAAGTCCAGATAGTCGGTGCGTATCGGCTTGTGGAGTTTGTACACGTGGCGATCAGTGAGAAAAACCCACGACATATGTGTTTCCATAACCTCCACCCGTGAGGGCTGCTCCGGATAATGGGCCGGCTCGCGGAGGAAAGAGATCTTGGTATGGAGCGAAGGTTCCCCGTTAGTCATGTGTCATCGCTCTCGGCACGTTGAAGCGGTATTTCCGCCTCTTTTCAAAGGTGGCGTTCCTTCCAATGATCTCAAGGTTCTTCTAGCCTGAGGACAAAACAAAAACCCCCCGAAGTCGGAGACTCCGGAGGGCTTCTCCCTGGGGGGGAGGGATAGGAGCCATTCCTGGTTGGCTACTTAAAGGGTCACTCCCAGCGATTTTAACGTATCCATCGTCAGACCGCCACGTGCCAGCCCTTTTTCCCGCTGGTAGATGTCTACTGCACGGAGCGTATTTCTGCCCATCACGCCATCAACAGGCCCTGGATCGAATCCAGCGCTCTTCAACGCCCGTTGAACCTCGCTGATAAGTTCACGCGTCATGTTGGTCTGGCACAGTACCGGTCGCCATTCAAGCCGCTGATCGGCCACCTTGATACGTTTGGTTACCGTGGTGTACTTGGCTGGAATCTCGATCCGCTTCTCCTGTGGAGCAGAGACCAGCTTACGTACCTTGACGATTTTATACTGGGCCGGGATCTCCACGGTTTTGGTCGAAGCGGGTGTCTTTACCACTCGCCGGGTCACCGTTTTGAATACCGCCGGTTTTTTCTGCAGGCAGATCTGATTGCCGGTACGGCTCTTGGCACTCATCTCCTTGTTGTGTATTTCGTGCCAGATGAACCGTTCATCGGCTACTTTAACACGTTTTGTGACCGTCTTGTACTTGGCCGGGATCTCGATACGTCTTTCCTGCGGCGGCGAGACCAGCTTGCGTACCTTGACCGTTCTGTACTGAGCAGGAATTTCCACCACTTTGGTGGAGGGTGGTGTCTTGAGTACCCGTTTGGTAATAGTCTTGTACTTGGCTGGGACCTCTACCAGACACATGATCTCCCCAGTGGTGTGGTCGATCTTTTCTACCGGTCCCCGCCCCTTCTTCCAGACAGTCTTGGCGGGTTCCACCATCACTTTCTCGGTTACTGTTTCATAGACGGGTGGGATGACAATCTCTTTCTGGGATGCCTCCTTGACCAGCACTTTCTCTTCTACCCACTCATATTTGGCAGGAACGATCTCGATCTTTTCAGAGGGTTCACTGACAAGAATCTCTTCGGTTCTGGTTTCATACTGTGCCGGTTTCAGATGCTCATGAAAACACATGCCGGGAGTGGCTGCGTCAAGATCGACGCCGCTTGCCTTGGCCGCTTCCAGCAATGCCGGATTGGCCAAAGGGGCATCGTTTCTCAGGTTGACGTGCCAGGAAAGCCTTTCCGGTCTGACTTCGACCTTTTCAGTGATGGTTTCGTAGGTTGCTGGAACAGAGATCAGTTTTTGTGATGCCTCTTTCACCAGCACCTTCTCTTTGACCCACTCATATCTTGCCGGGATGATCTCGATGCGTTCAGAAGGTTCCTTGACTAAAACCTTTTCGGTCTCGGTTTTGAACTCTGCCGGGATAACCACCTTGGCATAGCACTCCCCAGGTTTGGCGTTAGGCAGAGAAGCGGTCATATCCATCACCTCATCTGCGCTAATCGTCCCGCCCATGAAGGCCAGGCTGAAGAGCAGGGTGGAGCTGCTCATTTTGAGTGACCAAGTCATTTTCACTCTCCCTTGTCTTTAGATGTTATTTGGTCCTTTCCAAACAACCATCATATCATGCTGGTGTTGCTTTTTTGCGACGGGACCATGGGTTTCTAAACAGCCGGGATTTCTTGGCGGAAGCGAGTTTTCTCGAGGACTGCTCAGCGGTTCTCTGTGGGTTGGGTCAGTGCCGCCGGGTTCAGCAATTTGCGGAGCCTGTCCTCGGGGATATCGGTCATCTCTAGGGCCACCTCCAGGATGGGGCGCCTCTCGTTGTAGGCCCGTTTGGCGATCTCCGCACCCCGTTCATAACCTATCACCGGATTCAAGGCGGTAACCAAGATTGGATTGAGCTCCAGTGATGCTTGGATAGTATCGGTATTGACCGCGAAGCCCCGGATGGCCTTGTCCGCCAGCAGAGCAGCGGCGTTAGCCAACAGCTCAATGCTCTGCAGCAGGTTATAGGCGATCACCGGTAGCATGACGTTGAGCTGGAAATTGCCGGATTGGCCACCGATTGTGATAGTTGTGTCGTTGCCGATCACCTGGGCACAGACCATGGCGACCGCCTCCGGGATTACCGGGTTGACCTTGCCCGGCATGATGGAGCTGCCCGGCTGGAGTGCGGGCAGGGTGATCTCTCCCAGACCAGCCAGTGGTCCACTGTTCATCCAGCGCAGATCGTTGGCGATCTTCATCAGGCTCACCGCCAGAGCCTTGAGTTGACCGCTTGTTTCGACGGCCGTGTCTTGACTGCTCAGTCCCTCAAAGCGGTTTTCCATGGTGTGGAAGGGGATACCGAACCGTTCGCTCAGGATCTTCGCTATCTTGGGGCCCAATCCAGGATGGGCGTTGACACCGGTTCCTACGGCCGTGCCCCCAATGGGCAGGGCATGTAGCCGTGGCAGGCTTTCTTCGATTCGCTCCTTGCCATGACGAATCTGACTAGCCCAGCCGGAAAGTTCCTGACCGAAGGTGAGCGGCATAGCGTCCATCAGGTGGGTACGGCCCATCTTGACCACCGATTTCAGTTCATTGGCTCGCACCAGAATGGTGTGTTCCAGATGCTGCAAAGCGGGAAGTAGCTGTTCATGGAGGAGTGAGGCAGCGGCCACGTGAATGGCGCTGGGGAACACGTCGTTGGAGCTTTGCCCCATATTGACGTGATCATTCGGGTGGATCGGTACCCCTTCGCGCGAGGCGAGATGGGCGATTACTTCATTGCTGTTCATGTTACTGCTGGTGCCGGATCCGGTCTGAAAGATGTCCACCGGAAACTGCCCATCATGATGGCCCGTGGCCACTGCTTCAGCTGCCTTTTGGATGGCGGCGGCGCGTGCTGCGTCCAGCAATCCCAACTCTCGGTTGGCCAGGGCTGCAGCCCGCTTGATCTCACCCAAGGCGCGGATCATCGAGCGGGGCAGGTGCAGACCACTGATTGGAAAGTTTTCTATCGCCCGCTGGGTCTGGGCGCCGTATAGCGCATCGATGGGGACCCGGAGTTCCCCCATGCTGTCGCATTCGATCCGGTAGTCAGAGTTGCTCATGAAGTTCACCTGATTCTCGATTGGATTGGCCCTGCCAGGCCTCTGTCGCCTTGACCTTGTACCCCAAAAAGCCGATTATACGCGTTTTTACAACACCATCGTGCTCCAGAACGGGAGCGAAACAGACGGGAATTTTCATGAACGCCGCTGACAAGAAACGGCTGCTGCGCGAGATGCTCTACGCGCGGCGTTTTGAAGAGCGCTGTTACGAAGCTTATGTGGAGCGCAAGATCGGGGGATTTCTCCACCTCTATCCGGGGCAGGAGGCTTGCGCCATTGGAGTGTTGGAGGCTGCCCGTCCTGGCAGGGATTATGTCATCACCGGCTACCGGGACCATGTACATGCCATCAAATGTGGCGCCGATCCCAAGGCGGTGATGGCCGAGCTTTACGGCAAGGAAACCGGCTCCAGCAAGGGGCGCGGTGGTTCAATGCACATCTTTGATGTCGAGCATCGATTCATGGGTGGCTATGCATTGGTGGGAGGGCCCTTTCCACTGGCCGCCGGCATTGCCAAGGCGATCCAGATGAAAGGAGGGGATGAGATCTCCATCTGCTTCCTGGGCGATGCAGCCAACAATCAGGGAACCTTCCATGAGGCCCTTAACATGGCCAGCGTCTGGAAGCTGCCGGTGCTCTATGTATGCGAGAACAACCTCTACGGGATCGGGACCCGTATCGATCGCTCCACCGCGGTGGTGGATCAATATAAACGGGTGTGCGCCTATGATATTCCTGCGGCCCAGGAGGATGGACAAGATATCGAAAAGGTCTACGCTGCAGCGAAGATTGCCGTGGATCACGTCCGTTCCGGCAAGGGGCCCTATTTTCTCGAGCTGTTGACCTACCGTTACCGCGGCCACTCTATGTCAGACTCCAATGCCTACCGGGCCAAGGAAGAGGAGCGGCAGTGGAGCAAGCGAGATCCCATCATCATGTTGCGGGACCGGTTGATCGAGGCCGGTGAGCTGACCAAGGAGGCATACAAGACGATGGATACCGCTATTCTCGACGAGATCGAGAATGAGGTGATCCCCTTTGCCGAGCAGTCTCCGGAGCCGAAGGTGGAGGAACTGGAGAAGTATGTCCTGGCGGAGAACGATCCCTGGGTTCACGGGGGAGGAAGCTGATGGCTGAGATAATGTACTGGGAGGCGATTCGCCGTGCCCATGACGAAGAGATGGCTCGCGATCCGCTGGTAATCTGCATGGGTGAGGACATCGGTGTGGCCGGGGGTACCTACAAGGCCACCAAGGGGCTGTATGAGAAGTACGGTCCGGAGCGGGTGATCGATACCCCCATTTCCGAAAACGGTTTCACTGGCCTGGGAATCGGCGCCTCCTTTCTGGGAGTACGACCCATCATCGAGATCATGTCGGTGAACTTCGCCTGGCTGGCGATGGATCAGATTTTCAACACCGCTGCCAAGGTGCGCTACATGTCCGGAGGGCAGTTGGCAGCACCCATCGTGGTGCGTTCCCCCGGTGGTACCGCTCATCAGCTGGGAGCCCAGCACTCTGCGCGCATGGAAAAGGTGTTCATGGGAATCGCCGGTCTGCGGGTGGTCACCCCCTCCACGCCGAAACAGGCCTACGGGCTGCTCAAGTCGGCGGTGCGGTGCGAAGATCCGGTATTCATCAATGAGCACGAGCTGATGTACAACCTCAAGGGGGAGGTGCCCGACGAGGAGTTTTTCCATCCGCTCGAAGGCTCCGAGGTGGTGCGGCAAGGGAGGGATGTCACCCTGTTCGGCTACAACATTTCGGTTCATTGGGCGTTGCAGGCGGCGGATGTACTCGCAAAGCAGCATGGAATCGAGGCGGAGGTGGTGGATCTCTATGCCCTGAGCCCACTGGATCGCGCCGGAATCGCCGCTTCTGTGTGCAAGACCCACCGGGCAGTCATCGTGGAAGAGGCCGAGCCTGCCGTTGGCGTTGGATCCGAGGTGATGGCAATCCTCGATGAGGAATGCTTTTTTGAATTGGATGCCCCTCCCCGGCGGGTCTCCGCGGTCAATGTGCCCATTCCCTACAATCGTCGACTGGAGAAGGCCGCTTTGCCCACAGCGAAGGATGTGGTAGAGGCGGTGCTGGCCCAGATGAACAAGTAATCACCCGGCGGTCCCGTTTCATCGGTGGCCGTTTTTTCCTGAATCAGTCTGCAGCCGCTGGTGCTGCGCAAACGGAACGAGGCAATGGCTGAACCCTATGCGATAAAGATGCCCCAGCTCTCGGACACCATGACCGAGGGTGTCATTGTCAGCTGGGAGAAACAGATAGGCGACAAGATCGAGCGTGGCGACATCGTGGCCACGGTGGAGACCGACAAGGCGATCATGGATGTGGAGGTGTTCCGCGAGGGATATCTCTCCGGACCGCTGGCCCCGGTGGACAGCACGGTTCCCGTGGGCGAACCCATCGGTTACCTGGTGGCCAGCAAGGAGGAAGTGCGGGGGGCCGACGAGGGGATGGCGGTCGCCGCCGCGGAGGAGGAAGCGACCGCGACGACGGGACCGGAAACGGCGTCCGCTGCCACCTCCGATGATGCTGGTGCCACGATGTCGATCACCGAACCGGAAGGGACCGTTCACGTGATCAAGATGCCCCAGCTCTCGGACACCATGACCGAAGGGGTGGTGGTGAGCTGGGAAAAGGAGCTGGGCGAGAAGGTGGCGCGTGGCGACGTGGTCGCTACGGTGGAGACCGACAAGGCGATCATGGATGTGGAGGTGTTCCGCGAGGGATATCTTTCCGGCCCCCGCGCTCCGGTGGACAGTGTGGTGCCCGTGGGTGAGCCGATGGCCTATCTGGTGGAGAAGCCGGAGCAGGTGATCCGGGAGGAGGGGCGGCAGGCTGCGGCTGCCTCCACTGAAACACCGGCCGCCATGAAACAGCGGGAGCCCGTCCCCGAAGCTTCGATCTCCACCATGTCCGCTTCGGCCGGCACCGGAACCACGGATGCGCCGGCTTCCCGGCCGGAGAGTGGAAAGGCCAGCCCTTACGCTCGCAAGCTGGCCGGTGAGCTGGGGGTGGACCTCGATCGGATCGAAGGGAGTGGTCCGGAGGGTGCGATCACCGCCACCGACGTGCAGCGGGCGCATGCCGCGGGAGAAAGTGGAGGTGCGCCGGCCCCTTTCCGCCTGCCGGAGGTGCAGGTTCCGGGCGAAGGGCGGCCGATGAATGCCATGGAGAAGGCGGTGGCCGCCTCCATGACGGCGTCACTCACCATGCCCACCTTCCACGTGATGGTCCATGCGCGGCCGGAGGCGCTGTTGCGGGCGGCCAAGAAGAAGGGAGTGTCGGTCACGGTGGCCATCGCCAAGGCGTGCGCCGAGGCGATTCGGAAGCATCCCTCCATCAACTGGTGCTATCAGCCGGTGGACAAGATCGTGGAGCGCAGCCATGTGGATATCGGCATGGCGGTCTCTGCGGAAGGAGGGGGACTGGTGGTGCCGGTGCTGCGCCACTGCGAATCCCGGAGTCTGGAGGAGCTCAACGAGACGTGGGGCGATTTGGTCAGTCGCGCCCGCAAGAGACGCCTCGCCCCGGAGGAGTATGCCAATCCCACCTTCATGGTCTCCAACATGGGGATGCTGGGGGTCAGCTATTTCGATGCCATTCCCACACCGGGGACGGCGGCGATCCTCGCCATCGCCACTGCCGGACCCGACGGCATGCCATTGACCGTTACCGCCGATCACCGGGTGGTGAACGGGGCCGAGGTGGCGCTGTTCCTCAATACCCTCAAAGAGCGGATCGAACGGCCCGAGGATTGGATGGGGCCTATCGGCCCGGCCATTCCGGAAGGGGAGTGGGACTACGACGTGGTGGTGATCGGTGGTGGTCCCGGCGGGGAGGATTGTGCCCGGGATCTGGCTGGTCACGGACTCAGGGTGGCGATGATCAACGATGCCCCGTTCCCGGGCGGCGAATGCCTGTGGCGGGGCTGTATTCCCTCCAAGGCATGGCGTGCGGCGGCGGATCGCATTCGTGACCGCGCCAATGACGAACATCTTGGGGTGGAGGGGACCACGGGAGCCCGCCTCAACTGGGAGAAGCTGGAGAAGACTCGTCGCCATGTACTGGAGAGCCGCGGCGAGATGGCGTTGAAGACCGACACCGGCGTACGGATCAAGTACATTCAGGGCTTCGCCCGTTTCGAGGATGATCATCGACTGTTCGTGGATACCTCCGCCAACAGCGACAATCCACACCAGCGAGCCAGGCCGGGGGATGGTTCCCGGGGGGAAAGCCTCACCTTTGGTGCCGCGGTCGTCGCCACGGGCGCTCCCCCGTTCGTACCCCCCATCCCCGGCGCCCGGGAGTGCCTGGACAACGGCGGCGTGCTTACCTCGGACACCGTATGGAATCTGGATGGAGTGCCGGAGCGGATGGTCGTCATCGGGGGTGGCGCCATCGGTATGGAGATGGCGCAGATTTTCCAGGATTTCGGTACGCAGGTCACCCTGCTGGAGGGGCAGGATCGGGTGCTGGCCGAAGTGGAGCCGGAGATCGCCACACAGCTCACTGCCGTGCTCAACGAGGATCCCAACCTGACCCTGTGCACTTCGGTCAAGGTGACACGGATTCAGGGAGAACCGGGAAAGATGACGGTTCTCTACGAGGATGCCGAAGGCAGCGCCCATGAGCATCGTTGCGATCGGGTGTTGATGGCCACCGGCAAGCGACCGGTTCTCGAACCGCTGCGGCTCGAGGCGGCGGGGGTCGAGGTGGAGAATGGCGTGATCAAGGTGGACAGCCGCTGCCGGACCAGTGTGCCACACATCTTCGCCGTGGGCGACGTGATCGGTGGGCTGATGCTGGCGCATACCGCGGGACAGCAGGGCCGGGTGGCGGCGGCCAGCCTGCTCGGCGAGGATGCCCGATATGATCAGGCGGTGGATTGCGGGGTGATCTTCACCCGTCCAGAAGCGGCTTTCGTTGGATTGTCACTGGAGCAGGCCAAGGCCAAGGGGATCGATGCGGTGGAGGTGAAGATGCCCATGAGCATCGATGCCAAGGCGATGATCACCAATGAAACCCATGGGATGATCAAGATGGTGGTGGACAGGAAGGAACACCGCATCATCGGGGTCCATTTCCTGGCCGACCATGCCGATACGCTGATAGGGGAAGGGGTGATGATGGTCTCCGGTCGGATGACCCTGGAGCAGGTGGCCGAGGCAATCCATCCTCACCCGACCCAAACGGAGATGTTCGGTGAGATGGCGCGTCGGCTGTTGTCGCGCCTGCGGCGCAGCAAGCGTAGATAGCATGGGGAATGGGGGATAAAAACGGAAACGAAATGTCCGTCGGAGTGGGGGGCGAGCCGTCGCCGGTTCTATTAACGTCCGCACCGTTTTTCCGGTTTCTTCCCCGGTAGGATGAGGTGAGGCTGCGTCTCCCGCTACACGCCGTTTTTCTGGAACGAGGAGATCAGACCGGGCGTTTCTTGCGCGGTTCGGGGGCGGGTTTTCTCAGATCCCGGTAGGCGTCCCACGCCAGATAGGCCCAGAAAGCCACGAAGACGAGGCTGGCAATGACCATCAGCAAGGTATTCAGCATTTTTCCAACTCCACGATGAGGCGTTTTATCCGGCGATACTGGAATATCCCGAATATGGAGGCGCCCATCATGCCACATACGGCCAGAAACACGATCCAGGTGGGAGCCTCTTCATAATTAGACACCAACCAGCCGATTAGTGCCATCACTCCCGCCAATGCGGCAAAAAACATCTTCTCATGGAATCCTATATCGGCCTTGATGCGCTCCGATCTTGACATTCTCTTTCCATTCCGGCCGTGATTCCTTTTCCCCAGTATAGCAATCCGGCGGAAAAGATGGGCAAAAACCCATGGAGAGGAGCAGGCATGGTGCGTTACTCCGAAAGCAACAATAGCTCCAGCAATGCCTTCTGACTGTGCAGGCGGTTCTCGGCCTCGTCCCACACCACGCTCTGCGGGCCATCGATCACTGCAGCGGCCACCTCCTCACCACGATGGGCGGGAAGGCAGTGCATGAACAGCGCGTCAGGCCGCGCGGCGGCCATGACGGCCTCCGTGACCTGATAGCCGGCGAATGCCCTATGCCGACGGGCCTGTTCTTCTTCCTGCCCCATGCTGGCCCAGACATCGGTGACGACCAGGTCGCTATCCGCCGCTGCCGCCATGGGATCACGGAGCAGCACGACGCGATCTCCCGCCGAGGCCAGGATCTCTGCCTCCGGTTCGAATCCTTCGGGACAGGCGATACGCAACCGAAAATCCAGCAGCCGTGCTGCGTTGATATAGGAATGACACATGTTGTTCCCGTCGCCAATCCAGGCCACGGTGCGGCCCCGTATCTCTCCCCGGTGTTCCTGGTAAGTCTGCATGTCGGCCAGCAGCTGGCAAGGATGATAGCGATCGGTGAGCGCGTTGATCACCGGCACCCGGGAATGGGCGGCGAAGCGCTCGAGTTTTTCATGTTCGAACGTACGGATCATCACCACATCCACCATGCGGGACAGGACCCGGGCACTGTCCTCGATGGGTTCCCCCCGCCCCAGTTGGGTGTCCCTCGGCGAAAGGAAGATGGCGTGACCACCGAACTGGACCATCCCCGCCTCGAAGGAGACCCGTGTCCGGGTGGAGGATTTCTCGAAGATCATTCCCATTACCCTCCCCCCAAGAGGCTGATAGTGTTCTCTCCGGTAATGCATCGCTTTGAGCTCGATGGCCCGGTCAAGCAGCCGTTCCAGCTGTTTTGCAGACAGGTCGTCCAGGGTCAGGAAATGGGATGGCGTACTCATGATCAGGCGGCTTCACTGTCCATGGTGGAAAAGGATTCCACCAAGCGGCAGACGCGATCCACAAGCTCGTCCGCCTCTGATTCATTCAAAACGAGGGGAGGCAACAGCCGGATGATGTTGCCGGCGGTGACGTTAATCAGCAGGCGTTCCTCCTCCAGTGCCCGGGTTACCAGTTCGCCACAAGGGCGATCCAGTTCGATGCCAAACATCATTCCCTTGCCGCGGATCGCCTGGACGGGAGAGAGTTCGGTGAGGCGTTCCTGGAGGCGGGTCAGTATCCGCCCACCCAGTTTCGTTGCCCGCGCAGGGATCTCCTGCGTTTCCATTGTTTGGATCACTGCCAGCGCAGCGCGACAGACCAGGGGGTTACCGCCGAAAGTAGTGGCGTGGTTGCCTGGATGGAACACGGCGGCGGCATCGCCCCGGGCCAGACAGGCGCCGATGGGCACCCCGTTGCCCAGTCCCTTGGCTAGCGTCATCACATCGGGAATGATCCCGCTGTGTTGAAAGGCAAACATCCGGCCGGTACGCCCCATCCCGGTCTGCACTTCGTCCAGCATCAGCAGCCATCCCTGTTCGTCGCATAGTGTGCGCAGTCCGGGCAAATAGTTGTCATCCGGGATCCGCACTCCACCTTCCCCTTGGATGGGTTCTACCAAGACAGCAACCACCTCCGGCTCATTTCGCGCCACGCTTCTCACTGCCTCGAGGTCGTTGTATTCCACTCGGACGAAGCCGCGCACCAGCGGTTCAAAGCCCGCCTGAATCTTGCGATTCCCAGTAGCGGTCAGGGTGGCCAGGGTGCGGCCGTGAAAACTGCCGTCAGTAACGACGATAGTGGGAGTCTTGATCCCCTTTTGGTGGCCATAGAGTCGCGCCAGCTTGATGGCCGCTTCATTGGCCTCGGCTCCGGAGTTGCAAAAGAAAGCCTTATCCATTGCAGCCAGCCGGGTGAGTGATGCTGCAAGTTCCTCCTGCAACGGGATATGATAGAGGTTGGATGTGTGCAGCAACCGCTTCGCTTGTTCACATAGCGCTTCAGTGATGGCTGGATGGGTGTGTCCAAGGTTGCATACCGCTACGCCGCTTACGGCATCCAGGTAGCGGTTTCCATCGGTGTCCCATAGCCAAGGACCCTCTCCCCGCTCGAAAGAGACGGATAGAGGCGCATAGGTGTCCATGAGTTTGTTGGACATCGGGTTCATCCTCCCCAAAACAAAAAGGCAGTCCTGATCAGGGACCGCCATCCGAATTTCGCATTGTACCGTACCGTGGAAAATAATGCAACAATCAGATAATTATATGATTAGTAACGATTTTTATGAGAGGTTGCTGGCTGCAAACTCCCAGTTGACCAGCTCCCAGTACGACTCGATATAACGGGGACGTTCGTTCCGGTAGTCAATGTAATAGGCGTGTTCCCAGACATCAATGGTGAGCAGTGGTATCGCATTTTGGGTCAGTGGACAGCCGGCATTGCTAGTGTTGATCACTTCAAGTGAGCCTGCGGCCGTTTTGACCAGCCAGGTCCAGCCGGAACCAAAATTGGTGGCTGCAGCGGTGGCGAAGCGCTGCCGGAATTCATCGAAGGAACCAAACTGCTGTCGGATGGCATCGGCCAGTGCGCCGGTAGGCTCGCCACCCCCATCGGGACTGAGGCAGTTCCAGTAGAAAGTATGGTTCCATACCTGAGCGGCATTGTTGAAGATCGCGCCAGGGGGGGCCTGCTCGATGATCTCTTCCAGGGAGAGGTTCTCAAACTCAGTACCCGGGATCAGCTTGTTGAGATTGGCTACATAGGCTGCATGGTGTTTGCCGTGATGGTAGTGGAGGGTCTCCGCGGAGATTCTCGGCTCGAGTGCGTCCTGGGTGAAAGGAAGTTCGGGCAGTTTGTGTTCCACTTGGTTGCCTCCTGAGTGAATCGTGAAAATTCAATTATAGACTAATCTGTGCCATACAGTGCCAACAGTTCGGCAGCCGAGATTCGTTGCTGGCCGTTGCAGCTGATGGAGCGTCTCACCTGGAAGTGAAGCAGGCGGGCGCCCCGGTAGATCTGCCGGGCGAAAGGGGTGTCATGATTGGAGATCAGAACCGGGACCCCCCGTTGTGCCGCCTTGGCTGCGTGAAGGGCCAGCTCTTTCTGGCAGTGAAGATCAAAGGTTCCACTGCTGTATTGGGTGAAATAGGCGGTAGAGTTGAGAGGGATGTAGGGGGGATCTGCATAGATGGTGCACCCAGGGGTGGCCTCCGCGATGATCTGCCGGAAATCCCGACAAACGAATTCTGCCCGCTGTGCCTTTAGGTAGAAAAGATGCATCTCCTCTTCGGGAAAATAAGGGCGCTTGTAACGACCAAAGGGAACGTTGAAGTGGTGCGCCTTGTTGTAGCGACAGAGGCCGTTATAACAGTGGCGGTTGAGATAAACGAACAGGGCTGCTTTTTCTCGCGGATCAGAAGTGGTATTGAAGCGTTCCCGCAGTCGGTAGTAGCGTCTTTCACTGTTGTTGTGGATGGTAAAAAATTCCCGCGTGTACCGAATAAAGGACTCCCCCTCTTGCTGAAGCTGTCGATAGAGCTGTATCAAATCAGGGTTGACGTCGTTGATGAGATAACGGGAGAAATCGGTGTTGAGAAATACTGCACAGGAGCCGGCAAATGGCTCGACCAGACATTCTCCCGCTGGCAACCGAGGGAGAATGTGTTTGAGTACCCGGTACTTGTTGCCCGCCCATTTGAGGAAAGGACGGTTGAGGTGGATTGGTACCGTCTCGCTCACAAGGGTTTGATATAGACGCGGGAGTTGCGCCGGTAGTTGTACATTGCTTGCCGTGCCACTGGTAGTTCTTCCACCGAGGCCACCTGATAGCCTCGCTCTTGGAACCAGTGGGGGGTGTGGGTGGTAAGCACGAACAGCTGTTTAATACCCCCCTGTTTGGCCAGCCGCTCCAGGAATGCCAGTAACCTGTCTCCCCGTCCTTCCCCTTGGTAGTCCGGGTGTACCGCCAAAGCTGCTACCTCGGCTATCCTTTCATTGGGAAAGGGGTAGAGTGCTATGCAGCCGATAACAGCGCCATCCCGCTCCGCCACAAAAAAATGGTCGATCTCCATCTCCAGCCGTTCACGATCCCGGTGCACCAAGATACCGGCCTGTTCCAAGGGGGTAATCAGTTCCAAGATACCGCCTACATCCTCGATGGTGGCTGCGCGGATCCCCTCGAACCGTTCCCTCGCCACCAGGGTACCGCAGCCATCGCGGGTAAACAGCTCCTGTAACAGGGTACCATCCATCCGGCTATCGAGCAGATGGGCGCGGCGTACCCCGGTGCGGCATGCGGCGAGGGCGCTGGCTAGGGGCTCAACAATGGCGGGGGAAATTTTGTGTCGCTCACGCAGCAGTTCTTCCGCTTCGCTGATGGTAAGTTCACGAACCAGCTCACCTTCGGGATCCCGGAGAGGTCCTTCCTCGAGGAGATAGATGAGTTTTTCCGCCTTCAGTGCTCGGGCTGCCGCTGAGGCTACCCGTTCGGCATGAAGGTTGAAAATCTCTCCGGTGGGGGAATAGCCTAAAGGTGGCAGGAGGACGATGTTTCCGATATCCAGTTGTGCATTGATTCCATCGGCATCGACCCGTCTGACCTCCCCGGTGTGCCGGAAATCAATGCCGTCGTGTACCCCGAGTGGGCGTGCTGTGACGAAGTTGCCAGACACGATGCGGATGGCTGCTCCTGCCATGGGGGAGCTAGGCAGACCCATGGAGAGCAGTGCTCCGATCTCTAGCTGCAAACTTCCTACTGCGGCTTTGATCCCCTCTAGCGCTGCATGATCTGTGATCCGCAGCCCCTTGTGGTAGCGGCTTTCGATACCTTGTTCGGCAAGTTGTTGCTCGATACGTGTCCGGGCGCCAAAGACCAGCACTAGCCGAACCCCAAGGCTGTCGAGCAGGGCAAAGTCGTGTAGCAGATGGGGAAATCCCTCGCCCTCAACGGTTTCTCCCGCGAAGGAGATCACGAAGGTTCGACCGCGAAAGGCATTGATATATGGCGCGGCGTTGCGGAACCAGTGGATGAAGGAAGGTGTGTCGGCGGGCATTGTCGGTTGTCAATGTGGTGAAGAGGGTACGGCACGGACCGGTGGTTCTTTGCCCCGGCACCGCAGGCTTTGGAGTATAATTATCCTTTTTCTGTCTCGCAGGTGCAATCATGCCCGAATACCGTTCACGAACCACCACCCATGGTCGCAACATGGCAGGCGCACGTGCGCTCTGGCGGGCCACCGGGATGAAGAATGATGATTTTGAGAAGCCAATCGTCGCCATCGCCAACTCGTTCACTCAGTTCGTTCCAGGCCATGTCCATCTGAAGGATCTGGGACAGCTGGTGGCTCATCGGATCGAGCAGGCGGGAGGCGTGGCCAAGGAGTTCAATACCATCGCCATCGATGACGGTATCGCCATGGGCCACAGTGGAATGCTCTATTCGCTACCGTCGCGGGAACTGATCGCTGATTCGGTGGAGTACATGGTCAATGCCCACTGTGCCGATGCACTGGTCTGCATCTCCAATTGTGACAAGATCACACCGGGAATGCTGAATGCTGCGCTGCGGCTCAACATTCCGACGGTTTTCATCTCCGGGGGGCCAATGGAGGCGGGCAAGGCGGTGATCGATGGCAAGGAGCTGCATCTGGATCTGGTGGATGCCATGGTCTCCGCGGCCAATCCCGACGAGAGTGACGAGACGGTGCGACTGATGGAGCGTTCTGCCTGTCCCACCTGCGGTTCTTGTTCCGGTATGTTCACCGCCAACTCCATGAACTGTCTCACCGAGGCGTTGGGGCTCTCGCTGCCGGGTAACGGCAGCCTGCTGGCCACTCATCGGGATCGCAAGAGACTGTTCCTCGAGGCGGGACGTCTCATCGTGGAGCTGGCCAAGCGCTATTACGAGCAGGATGACACCTCGGTGTTGCCGCGTTCCATCGCCACCTTCGAGGCATTCGAGAATGCCATGTCGCTGGACATCGCCATGGGAGGATCCACCAACACGATTCTCCACCTGTTGGCCGCCGCCGAGGAGGCGGGAGTTCCTTTCACCATGGCGGACATCGATCGGTTGTCGCGCCGGGTTCCCAACCTCTGCAAGGTGGCCCCCGCGACCCAGAAATATCACATGGAGGATGTCCACCGGGCTGGTGGGGTGATGGCAATCCTCGGTGAACTGGATCGGGCCGGACTGATCCATCGGGAGGTTCCTACAGTGCACAGCGCCACCTTGGGTAATGCCCTGGCGCATTGGGATGTCCGTTGTACCAGTGACGAGCAAGTACATACCCTGTTCCGGGCGGCGCCGGGCAACGTGCCGACCCAGGAAGCCTTCGGTCAGGAAAATCGCTGGGCGGCGTTGGATCTCGATCGGAAACACGGTTGTATCCGCGATGTGGCACATGCCTATAGCAAGGATGGTGGACTCGCAGTCCTATACGGCAACATTGCAGAAGATGGTTGTGTGGTGAAGACCGCCGGTGTGGATGAGAGCATTCTCACCTTTTCCGGTCCTGCACGGATTTTTGAAAGCCAGGAGGCGGCGGTGGAGGCCATACTCGGGGATCGAATTGCCCCCGGGGATGTGGTGATCATCCGTTATGAAGGGCCACGTGGCGGGCCGGGGATGCAGGAGATGCTTTATCCCACCAGCTATCTCAAGTCCAAAGGGCTCGGCAAGAGCTGTGCGCTGATCACCGATGGTCGTTTCTCCGGCGGGACTTCGGGGCTTTCCATCGGGCACGTCTCTCCCGAAGCGGCCGAAGGAGGTGCTATCGGTCTGGTGGAGGAAGGGGATATTATCGAGATCGACATCCCTGCGCGCACCATCCGGGTGGTCCTCTCTGATACCGAGTTGGAGCATCGGCGTGTCGCTATGGAAACGAGAGGGGTGGATGCCTGGAAGCCGCGGAAGCGGCAGCGGGAGGTGAGCGCCGCCTTGCAGGCCTACGCAGCGATGACCACCTCCGCTGCACGTGGCGCGGTACGGGATGTCTCACAACTGGAGCGGAAAGCGTAGATTGGATGGAGACGGCGGCCGCGAGGCACTCGACGGTCCTCGTCGGAACCTGTGGCTTCGCCGAGTCACACCAGAGGAGTTTTCGCGATTTCCGAATCCTGGAGATTCAGCAGACCTTTTACCAGCCGCCTCGCCTGGATACGGCGCAACGGTGGCGGGAGGCGGCACCGCCTGATTTCGTCTTTACCCTCAAGGCATGGCAGTTGATCACGCACGAGGCGGGCAGCCCGACCTATCGACGGTTGCGTGAACCCCTTGGTTCCCGCGAGTTGGCACAGGCCGGCGGATTCCGCTGGAATGCAGTGACACGCATGGCTTGGAAGCGGACCTTGGCGGTTGCCCGGGTGCTGCGGGTCGGGGCAATCGTCTTTCAGACGCCGCCCAGTTTTCTTCCCACCCGGGACAACGTACGCCGTCTGCGCCATTTTTTCGCCGTTATCGAGCGCCCCCGGTTTTGGCTTGTTTTCGAGCCCCGGGGCAGTGGGTGGACCGCCGATCTCCTCCGGCCGCTCCTCGATGAACTTGCTTTGATTCATGGAGTGGATCCCTTCCTGGGTCGTCCAGTCGGAAACGGGCTGCGCTACTATCGATTGCATGGTCGTCCTGCTTACGGGTATCGTCACCGCTATACGGATGCCGAGCTGTGGAAGCTGAAGATGATGCTGGATCCCGAGAGAGCCAACTGGGTACTGTTCAACAATGCCCACATGGCCGAGGATGCACGACGCTTCATCCGTTTGTTGAAGGAATCTCCCCCTTGAGCCGTGTTTGGGGGTTTCGAAGAGCATGCTCGGGGTGGTAAAGTCGAGCTGTTCCTTCACCAGACTACCGTTCGAGGAGACGCCGATGTCCCAGACCAAGATCCTGCTCGACGAAAATGAGATTCCCGCCCATTGGTACAACGTCGTGGCCGACATGCCCAATCCGCCTGCCCCTCCCCTGGGGCCGGACGGCAAACCAATTGGTCCAGAAGCGTTGGCGGCCATCTTCCCCGAAGCGCTCATCGAGCAGGAGGTGAGTGCGGAACGCTGGATTCCCATTCCGGAGCCGGTGCGCGAGGCCTATCGCCTGTGGCGCCCCTCACCGCTCTATCGTGCCCACCGTCTCGAGGCGGCGCTGGGCACCCCGGCGCGCATCTATTACAAATATGAAGGAGTCAGCCCGGCCGGCTCCCACAAACCAAATACCGCCGTGGCACAGGCCTATTACAACCGGGAGGCGGGTATCCGGCGACTCACCACCGAGACCGGAGCGGGGCAGTGGGGTTCCTCTCTGGCGCTGGCTGGGCAGATGTTCGGCCTGGAAGTGCGGGTCTACATGGTCAAAGTCAGTTATGAACAGAAACCGATGCGCCGCTCCATGATGCAGACCTGGGGAGCGGAAGTGGTGGCCAGTCCTTCCGACCGGACCGAGGCGGGGCGCCGCATCCTGGCTGAACGTCCCGACTCTCCGGGTTCGCTCGGTATCGCCATCTCCGAGGCAGTGGAGGAGGCTGCCTCGCGCGACGACACCAACTATGCCCTTGGTTCGGTGCTCAACCATGTGCTGCTGCACCAGACCATCATCGGTCAGGAGGCGAAGAAGCAATTCGAAAAGATCGGTGAATATCCGGATGCCATCTATGCCCCTTGTGGTGGGGGGTCCAACTTTGGCGGTGTAGCCTTTCCGTTCCTGGCCGACAAGGCGGCCGGCAAGGCGGTGCGCCTGGTGGCCGTGGAGCCGAGCTCCTGCCCTACCCTCACCCGGGGCCACTATGCCTACGACTTTGGTGACGCCATCGGCATGACCCCGTTGTTGAAGATGTACACGCTCGGACATGATTTCGTTCCACCCGGTATCCATGCCGGTGGTCTGCGCTATCACGGCGATTCCGCCCTGGTGTCTCAGCTCCACCATGAAGGACTGGTGGAGGCGGTGGCGGTGCCGCAGCTGGCCACTTTCGAAGCGGGTGTCCAGTTTGCCCGCACCGAAGGGATCATTCCGGCACCGGAATCCAATCACGCCATCCGGGCAGTCATCGACGAGGCGCTCCGTTGCAAAGAGAGCGGTGAGGCCAGGGTGCTGTTTTTCAATCTCTCCGGACACGGCCACTTCGACATGGCGGCCTACGATAAATATTTTGCCGGCGAGCTGGAGGATTTCGATTATCCAGAAAAGGCCATCGAAGAGGCGCTCGCTCGTTTACCAAAGGTGGCCGGAGCCTGAGCCGGCCATCTCTTTGAGGACGGGTCCGCGTCGGAGGGTTTGCTACCGGGTAGGGAAGGAAAGCCACCGCGAAGGGAAAGCCCTTAGCTTGCGGAGACATCTTTCAGGTGAGTGTCGATGCTCGGGAGCATCGGTGCAAGGAATCGCCCGGTATGGGAGAGTGGGTTTGTAGCAATGGCCTCTGGCGGGCCGGCGGCCACCAGGGTACCACCGCCTTCGCCCCCTTCCGGGCCCAGGTCCAGGATCCAGTCGGCGGTTTTGATGACATCCAGGTTGTGTTCGATGACTACGATGGTGTTGCCCCGATCGCGTAACCGGTGCAATACCTTGAGTAACTGTTCGATGTCGTGGAAATGGAGACCGGTGGTGGGCTCGTCCAGGATGTAGAGGGTGTTCCCGGTGTCTCGTTTAGAAAGCTCGCGGGCCAGTTTGACGCGCTGCGCCTCACCACCGGAGAGAGTGGTTGCACTTTGGCCGAGCCGGATATATCCCAATCCCACTTCAATGAGGGTTTGCAGTTTGCGCGCCAAGGGCGGGATGGCGTCGAAGAAGTTCCGCGCGTCCTCTACCGTCATCTCCAGCACTTCATGAATGTTTTTCCCTTTGTAGTGTATCTCCAGGGTTTCGCGGTTATAGCGTTTTCCTTTGCAGACGTCACAGGGCACGTAGACATCGGGTAGAAAGTGCATCTCAACCTTGATCACACCATCTCCCTGGCACGCTTCGCAGCGCCCCCCCCTGACGTTGAAGCTGAAGCGGCCAGGAGTGTAACCACGGGCTCTGGCCTCGGGGGTCCCAGCGAATAGTTCCCTGATAGGAGTGAAGATGCCGGTGTAGGTGGCGGGATTGGAGCGGGGGGTGCGTCCGATGGGACTCTGGTCGATATCTACCACCTTGTCGAAATGTTCGAGGCCACTGATTCCCTCACAGGGTGCCGGGTTGGTCATCGCCTTGTGTAGGGTACGGGCCGCCAGGCGGTAGAGGGTATCGTTGATCAGGGTGGATTTGCCAGAACCAGAGACGCCAGTCACGGCGGTCATCAGACCGATGGGGATGGCCGCGTCTACTCCCTTGAGGTTGTTACCGGTAGCACCGTGCAATATCAGCATCCGCTCCGGATCCGGGGTATGCCGCTGCGCCGGTACTTCAATCCGGCGTTTTCCCGAGAGAAACTGCCCCGTCAGTGAGTGTTCACATTGAGTGATGTCCTGAATCGTCCCCTGAGCCACGATTCGGCCTCCGTGGACGCCGGCACCTGGTCCGATGTCGACGATGTGGTCAGCACGACGGATGGCATCCTCATCATGTTCCACCACGATGACGGTGTTACCCAGGTCGCGGAGATAGGTGAGGGTCTGTAGCAGCCGCTCGTTATCTCGCTGATGCAGTCCGATGGAGGGTTCATCAAGGATATACATAACCCCCACCAGGCCGGCACCGATCTGGCTGGCCAGGCGGATGCGCTGAGCTTCCCCGCCGGAGAGGGTTTCGGCGCTGCGATCCAGCGTTAAGTAGTCCAGCCCTACGTTGACCAAGAAACGCAGCCGCAGGACGATCTCTTTGAGGATGGGGGCGGCGATTTCACCTGCCTTGCCCGGCAGTCGGAGGTTAAGAAAAGATTCATATGCGGTGCCCACCGGAAGGGATGTGATTTCAGGCAAAGTGTGTCCGGCCACAAAGACGTGGCGCGCGGCGCGGTTGAGGCGGCACCCCTGACACTCCGGACAGGATTGCTGGTTCAGGTATTTGGCCAGCTCTTCGCGCACCGCGTTCGATTCGGTCTCCCGGTAACGACGTTCCATGTTGGGGATAATCCCCTCGAAGGGCTGGGTCTTGACGTTCGATCCCCCTCGTTCATTGAAGTAGGTGAAGGTAATGGGTTCACCGTTACTTCCATAGAGAATCGCCTGCTGTACTTGTTCAGGCAACTCTCCAAAGGGAGTGTCGATATCGAAACCATAGTGTTTGGCCAGGGATTCCAGCATCTGGAAGTAGTAGGCGTTGCGCCGGTCCCAGCCGCGGATGGCACCGGCGGAAAGGCTCAGGTCGGGATGGGTTACTACCCGTTCAGGATCGAAGAACTGTCTCACGCCCAAACCGTCGCAGGCGGGGCAGGCGCCGGCAGGATTATTGAAGGAGAATAAGCGCGGCTCCAGTTCGGTGAGGGAATAACCGCAAGTGGGGCAGGCGAAACGGGCGGAGAAGATCAGATCCTTCTCCTCCTCATCCATGAAGGCGATACGTGCCAACCCGTTGGCCAGCTGCAGGGCGGTCTCGAAGGAGTCGGCAAGGCGCTGTGCCAGATCAGGGCGAACCTTAAAGCGATCCACCACCACCTCAACGGTGTGTTTCTGGTTTTTCTCCAGGTGGGGCAGGTCGTCCAACTCGTGAATCTTCCCGTTGATCCGTACTCGCACAAATCCCTGGGCACGAAGTTCTTCGAAGAGCTGCTGGTGTTCCCCCTTGCGTTCCTGGATCACTGGTGCCAGCAACATTAGGCGGCTCCCTTCTGGAAGGGAGATAACTTGATCGACCATCTGGCTGATGGTCTGTGCCTGCAGGATGTGGCCGTGATCCGGGCAACGGGGCTCCCCGGCACGGGCAAACAATAGGCGCAGATAATCATAGATTTCGGTGACCGTACCGACGGTGGAACGTGGATTGTGGGAGGTGGATTTCTGCTCGATGGAGATGGCTGGCGAC
>Ga0256914_1000549_pt1 | contig 36998 bp, 26 predicted proteins | sample HulkmetaG_FD_191571 | JGI IMG/M metagenome (GOLD analysis project Ga0256914, IMG submission 191571) | Hydrothermal chimney microbial communities from Main Endeavour vent field at the Juan de Fuca Ridge, Pacific Ocean - Hulk | ecosystem: Environmental > Aquatic > Marine > Hydrothermal vents ... | reverse complement strand
TCAATAGGCCACCGAGGCGTGCTGATCAACCGCACATCCACCCCACGGCGGGCCGCATCGCTCAACAGGCGGACGATTTGAGGATCCTGGGAGTTCTGTTCCTCAAGCCAGATGCTCTTCTTCGCAGCGTTGAACAGTTGGGCAAACCGCTCACGGCTATTGTCCGGTGCCCAAATAAGAAGGGCGTGACGGAGGTCAATGGGCTCCCGGTTCCAATCCGCGTCGAACACCGCGGCCACTTCTTTGACCAGGAGGGGATCCGTGATCCGAACGCCGTACTCCCGGTTCGCCGTAAAGGAACTGGTCGTGAGGTTGTGAGTCATAATATAAGCCACCCGGCCGTCGACCACAATAGCCTTCTCGTGCAAGTAGCGAAACGCGCGCGGCGCCCATTTCAATTGCACCCCCGATTTTTGTAAGTCCAGACCCACATCAATGTTTGTGGAACTGCCACCATAGGGGTTGTTCTCCAGCATGAAGCGCACAGTAACCCCACGCGCCACCGTGTCCTTAATCTTCTGGATAATGTCGGGGTCGGTGATGGAGTAGAAGACCATGCGCACATCATGTTGGGCACTATCCAGGGCCTGAAGGATGGGTTCTTTGCCCGCGGTGGGCTGAATCCACAGAGTAACATCCCTGGCAACGCCGGCAGGATGACTTACCTGAGGCCGAGCCCAGAGGACAACGGCCGCCAGGATGATGACAATAAGCGCGAGGACGTATAACCACGTATAGCGTCGCATTATCAACTCCTTAGGTTCGGGTGGAAATTAGGCTTCTTCCTTCTCGACCAGACCCAGCAATTGGGGTTCCCCCCACACGGCCCACTTCCAGTGGTGAACACCCAACGCGTCGGTTATGAACTGGATGGTGGGGGTAGTCCCGGCCAGGGTGGGCAAATCCACGGTGAAGTATTCCCACGCGTTAGTGTGCTTGACCCGACTCCAGATGCGGCGTCCATTCAAGCGAATGCGGAATCCCACGGGATTATCCTCACTGAGAATGGCCCCATCGCGCACTCCAATAGCAAAGCGCAACTGGAGGATCTCGATGTCCGCGGGGATGGTGGGCTGATATTCGACCACGGCCTCGCCTTTTAACGGAGGGTGTTGCCAAAGGGCCATCTTCTGCACCATGCCACACTGGGCCGGACCGATTTTAATCTCCATGCCCTGTTCAGTGAGGGTGCCCGCTTTAGAGGCCTCATCGAAGTGCTCGATGAAATCGTATTGCCACACCACAGCCAAATCTGGCCGCTCCGCGTCGCCGACAATGGAGCGCCATTGCTCCTCCTGCCACTTGAGGAAGGAAATGTAAGTGCTCAGTTGGGCCAAACTCTCCTCGGACAAATCGTACAAGCGACGAATCAGCGCGTCGATAAGTTGCTGACGGTAATCCGTTTGAGGCGCCATGCTCATCCCCTCTTTGGCTATAAGATGCGCTTGCCCAGCAGAGACGCGGTCAACTCCACGGCCATCTCCGCGGTCTGATTACGTCGATCCAGAATTGGGTTCACTTCCACGATGTCCAGTGAGCCTATTTTACCCCATTCTGCCAAAATCTCCATAAGGAGATGGGCCTCGCGATAGGTTAACCCGCCGGGGACAGGTGTCCCCACACCGGGAGCGATCTCCGGATCCAAACTGTCCATGTCCAGGCTGACGTGAACGTAATCCAGGTTGTGCATCTGGGCCACAATGCGGCGAGCAATCGCGGCCATGCCGAACTCATCAATGTCGCGCATGGTAAACACAGTTATCCCACTGTGGAGCAAAGCCTCCCGCTCGGCGGGGTCCAGATCGCGCACCCCCACCATCACAATGTGCGCTGGAGATACTTTAGGGCCTGGAAAACCCACGTGGACCAACTCTGGCGCGCCACGTCCCGTCACTACAGCAACGGGCATCCCATGGATGTTACCGCTGGGCGTAGTCTCAGGGGTGTTGAAGTCACCGTGTGCGTCGATCCAAATGAGGCCAATGTCCCGGCCTTCTGAAACCGCGGCAATGGTGCCTATGCTGATAGAGTGATCACCGCCCAGGAACAGGATGAATTCCCCTCGCTCCCGTCCGGCCCGTGCCCGACGATACACCTCCTCGCATGTGGCCGCGACCGCGTGCAAGTGGCGGGCCCTGGGGTTCTCCTCCTCCCCCTCCTCCGGTCCAGGAACCGGGATATTCCCCCCGTCAATCACCGTGTACCCCAACGCGGTCAGGGATTCACCCAGCCCCGCGTAACGCAGCGCGTACGGTCCCATATCCACTCCACGTCGTGTTTGGCCCAGATCCATGGGCACTCCGATAATCCGGATGGTCGTCATGGCTCGCTCCTTTCACCCGTGGCAATGCTCTGTAGGGAACGGATACCCTCCTGCGCCATTCTCCCTCCTGGAGAGGGCGCGTCCTGTATTATGGAGGAAAGAAGGGGCTTGGCAAACCTGGACGTTCTCGCTATAATCACGCTAGCCTGGAGATGTGTAAGTTCCCTCCAGGGCAGGCATTGCAAAAACCCCCAGCAAATTCAGAGTAAAGGAGCAACACATGAGTGAAAAGAAAGACGTCCAAGTGGTTCGAGGGTTAGAAGGCATCTACGTAGCGACGACAGAAATTTCCCGAGTGGACGGTGAGCAAGGCCGTCTGTATTACCGTGGGTACGACATCGCGGACCTGGTTAACAACGGCAACTTTGAGGAAACCGCACATCTCCTCTGGTATGGGGAACTTCCCAACCGCAAGGAGTACGAGACACTACGCAAGCACCTGGTCAACTACCGATTTTTGCCCGATAACCTGCTGAAGATGCTTCCTCTGCTCCCCAAGGGTACCGTGCCGATTACGGCCATCCGCACGTTTATCTCCGCGCTGGCGGCCTGGGATCCCTGGGCCGAAGACAACTCCCGTGAGGCGGAATTGGAGAACGCAATGCGCCTAACTTCTGGCATTGCCAGTTTGCTGGCCAAAGTGTACCGGGTGAGCATCGGGAAGCCCATTGTCGAACCCCGCCTGGACTTGAATCACGCAGCAAACTTCTTGTACATGTTCAACGGGGAGGAACCGTCCCCAGAAGCAACCCAGGCCATGGACGCCTTTCTCATCCTGTACGCGGATCACGGTTTCAACGCATCCACCTTCACCGCGCGGGTAACCGCCTCGACATTGAGTGATATGTACTCCGCGGTAACCGCCGCGCTGGGCGCGCTCAAGGGCCCCTTACACGGAGGCGCTATGGAAGCCGCGATGCGCCAGTTCATGGAAATCGGAAGCCCGGAAAACGTGGACGCGTGGTTTGAGAAAGCCATGAAGGAAAAGCGACGTATTATGGGCATCGGGCATCGAGTGTACAAAACCATGGATCCTCGTGCCCGCATTCTAAAGGAACGGGCTCGCGCGCTTGCCGAGAAATCCGCAGAACCCCATTGGTACGAAATTGCGGACCGCTTGGCGCAAAAAGCGGCCAATCACCCCTACTTCCAGGAACGGCGACTGTACCCGAACGTGGACTATTACGGCGCGCTGGTCGCGTACTATCTGGGCATCCCGCCCGAACTGGACACCATCATGTTCGCGCTGAGCCGTGTCACTGGCTGGACCGCGCACGTCATCGAGCAACACGCGGACAACCGCCTGATCCGGCCGCGCGCTTTGTACGTGGGTCCGGACCCGCGACCTTACGTGCCCATGGAAGAACGGGGATAATCCCCCCCTGGGGGGAAGTCGCCAGCGGCTTCCCCCCAGCGTACCCATCCCAGAACACCGTCGTCTCTTGGCCCAGGAGGCTACCATGTCCTCATCAGAAAGGCATCACAAATCCCGCCTGAAGGTCCTCATCCTCGCTGCCGGGCCCACCGCGCGAGTCAACGCCCCCTCCCTGCTACGTCCTCTAGGCGAACGTCGCGTGATTGACTACGTCATAGCCAACGCGCGTGCCCTGGTCCCACCCCAGGACATCCTTCTCGTCGTCCGTCGCGAGGATAACGCGCTGCGCTCGCACCTGGGGAACGAGTACACGTACATTGTCCAGGAGGAACAGTTAGGCACAGGGCACGCGGTTTGGCAGGTGGCCGAACACCTGAACCACTTTCAGGGCGACCTGCTCATCCTCTACGGGGACACCCCCCTGCTGCGATCCGCCTCCCTAAAGGGACTACTCAACCGTCACCGCCTAAAACAAGCGGACTTAACCCTGCTCACCGCCTGGATTGATCGCCCCTACCCCTATGGGCGGGTAATCCGGGACGCGGGGGGACATATTATTGACGTCATCGAAGTCGCGGATGTGAAGGATGCCCAGGGTAGGCGGGAAGTCAACGTAGGCGCGTACGCGGCTCGAGCCACCACCCTCTTCCCTGCGCTGGAACGGCTCATCCGCCAGGGAGAATCCTGGCCTTTTACCGACGTGGTCCATGTCCTGGTGCGGGAAGGCAAACGCGTGGACGCGTACCAGATCTACGATCCGGACGAAGTGCTGGGCATCAACACACCGGAAGACCTGGAGGAGGCCGAGTTCATCCTCCAAAAACGTTATTTTCGCCCGGTCCGCACCCTGGGCGAGGAACGCATCCGCTTTGGCACAGGGGGATGGCGCGCCGTCATTGGTGAGGGATTTACCATGAACAACGTGCGCCGCCTGTGTCAGGCCCTGGCCAACCAGGTCATCCGGGACGGGAACGAGGAGCAAGGGGTCCTCATCGGGTATGACCGGCGTTTTCTCTCGGACATGGCAGCCCGAGCCGCGGCCGAAGTCTTCGCTGGCAACAATGTGCCTGTTGTCCTGTTGCCCGAGGACGCGCCGACGCCCCTCATCACGTATGCCACGGAGGTCGAAGGCGCGGCGTACGGTCTGGCCTTCACGGCCAGTCACAACCCGCCCGAGTGGAATGGGTTGAAAGTCTTCCACACGGATGGATCGCTCTTACTGGTGGAGGAGACGAACCGCATCGAAGACGAAGCCAACGCATTGTCCATCGAAGATGTGGTGCATGTGGACCTGGATGTGGCCCGGGACGCGGGTATGGTGGTGGACAAGGATTTCACCAACGCGTACGTGGACGCGGTGGAGTCCTTTGTGGACATGAAAGCCATCCGGGACGCGGGCTTGCGGGTGGTTATTGACCCCATGTACGGGACTGGGCAAGTGACATTGGAGATCATCCTGACGGAGGCCCGTTGCCGGGTGACCACGCTCCACGGCCGGCATGATCCCCTGTTCGGAGGGCGTTCGCCCGCGCCGGACCTGCACGCGCTGGGGCTTCTCATCAACACCGTTAAGGAAGGGCGCTACGATCTGGGCATGGCCACGGACGGCGACGCGGACCGGATCGCGATTGTGGATGAGCGGGGCGAATACGTGCACATCAACGACTTGCTCCTGCTCCTTTACTACTACCTTCACGAAGTGCGGGGCGAGCGCGGTCCGGTGGTGCGCAACCTGGCCACCACACACCTGCTGGACCGACTGGCGAAACATCTTGGAGAACAGTGTTATGAAACGCCCGTCGGTTTCAAGTACATTGCCAAGGCCATGAAGGAGCACAACGCGCTTCTGGGCGGCGAGAGCAGTGGTGGTCTCACGGTGCGAGGACACATTCTGGGCAAGGACGGCATTTTAGCCGCGGTGCTGGTGGTGGAAATGATCGCGCGCACGGGCCGGCACATCTCGGAGATGCTGGAAGATATTTACGCGATCACCGGCCGGCTGTACACGGTGGAGGAGAACGTGCCCGCGACGCCGGCCATGAAGGTCTACGTGCCCCGCCGCCTGCGCGAGCAGCCAGTGGACCACATTGGCCCCTACCCGGTACGGCACATCTCCCACTTAGACGGCGTCAAATTCCTGCTGGACAACGACAACTGGCTTCTGCTCCGCTTTTCCGGCACAGAGCCGGTCCTGCGCATCTTTGCAGAAGCGGACACGCCTGAAAAAGCCCGGGAGTTGGTGGAATGGGGGAAACGCGTTGTGCGGATTGAGTAGGAGAAGCGCGTTGGGGTGAAGGAATACCCGGGGGTGGTTCCCAGGCCTGTGGGACCCGTTGGCCCTGAGCGGCTTGCCTGTTGCAGGTGGGGCTACCCTAAGTTGCTCTTCTCTGCCCATCCGCATACAATACCAGCGTAAACGTGTTCCCGCAATGTAATGAACCATTCATCCCCCACACGGCACACGCACAAGGAGGTGCAACGATGTTCGTACCCCTGACGCCACTGGAGTTCCGCGAGCGAGCGGTCAAGTATTACGGCAAGAAAGTCGGGGTCGTGGATGTCCCCAAGCGGTTCACGTACTTGGAGTTCGACGAACGCATCAACCGCCAGGCCAACGCGCTTAAACTGCTCGGCGTCCGCCCCGGTGATGTGGTCTCCTACGTGAACCTGAACACCCATCACCTGCTAGAAGCTTACTACGCGGTTCCACAGATTGGGGCGATTCTCAACCCGATCAACATTCGCCTGGCACCCGCTGAAATCGCGTACATTCTCAATCACGCGGGCACAAAGGTTCTCGTCTTCCACAGCATGTTTCTCCCCCTGGTGGAGAAACTGCGCGAACAGGTTCCTGGAGTGCAACACTACATCATCATCGAGCCCAACGGCGAGTGGCCGGAATGGGCCCACGAGTTTGAAGCGCTCCTGAGCGAGGCATCCCCGGATTACGACGTGGACCTGGACGCCATTGACGAGAACACGGTGTGCGAACTCTTCTACACCTCTGGCACCACAGGGCCGCCCAAGGGCGTGACCTTGACCCACCGCACCCTGTACTTGCACGCGCTGAACGCGATTGGCGCGCTCAGCCTGCGGGACACGGACACACTCCTGCACATCGTACCCCTGTTCCACGTCAACGGGTGGGGGACGCCTCAGTTCCTCACCGCGGTGGGTGGCAAACACGTCATGTTGCGCAAGGTGGACCCCACCTTGATTCTGCAACTGGCCCAGGATGAGAAGGTGACCCGCCTCTTCGGTGTCCCCACCGTTTTCAACGCCATGGTGAACCATCCGGATGTGAAGAAGTACGATTTGAGCCACCTGAAGGAAATCATCATCGGAGGAGCGCCCGCGCCGGCCGCACTCCTGGCCAAATTGGAAGACCTGTTCGGTGTGAAGGCCTTCAGCGGTTACGGCCTTACCGAAACCAGCCCCATCCTCACCCTGGCCTATGTCAAGGATTACCTGGACACGGATGTGGAGACGCGACGCTACTACGAGGCCCGCACAGGCATTCCTGTGGTGGGCGTCCGCCTGCGGGTGGTGGACAACGAGGGGAGGGATGTGGCCTGGAACAACCAGGACATCGGCGAGATCATCGTGCGCAGCAATGTGGTCATGGAAGGGTATCTCAAGGATCCGGACGCGACCGCGGAGGCCATCAAGGACGGCTGGTTCCACACCGGGGACATGGCCGTGGTGGACGAGGAAGGCTACGTCCTCATCGTGGACCGCAAGAAGGACATTATCATTTCCGGTGGCGAGAACATCTCCTCCGTGGAGGTGGAGAACGCCCTCTACGCCCACCCCGCGGTGTACGAGTGCGCGGTTATCGGTGTACCCGACGAGAAGTGGGGCGAAGTGCCGTTGGCGCTGGTAGTCCTCAAGCCCGGCATGTCCGCGACCGAGGAGGAACTCATCCAATTCCTGCGGGACCGCATTGCCCATTACAAAGTGCCCAAGCGCATCGAATTCCGCAGCGAATTGCCCAAGGGCGGCACGGGCAAAATCCTCAAGCGAGAATTACGGGAACCTTACTGGCGCGGGTACGAAAAACGCGTTCACGGATAACCAAGAACAGGCGCCAAGGCCGAGGGCGGAACACCTCCTCTCGGCCTTGGTTTGAACGTTCGAGGAGGGATACCCCGTGGCCCGTGGGGGGAAGCGATTGTCCCCCTTTCGGGTGATGACTGGCCGCGGGAAACAACCCCAGGCACGAATTGGGCAAGGGCAACGGGAGTCGTAGGACGCCCCAGGTTTTCCCCGGGCCCATTACAGGGTACACTGGGAAGAACAGGAACGCCGCGTCTTGCAGGCGGGCTTCGCCCGCCTGCAAGACCATCACATGGGAGGCTGTGAATGGGCAAACGACAGAACGCAGAAGCGGAAAAGGAACTCTCGCCGCAGACGATCGCGGAGGACGAGCAGAAGATCGCAGCCGGGGAACGGGTGTACTTCACCGTTCCAGCCCGGCACAATGAACGCTTGCAGGCCCTGGTGGATGCAATTAACCGGGACGAGGAACTCTACCAACTCTGGCGCTGTGCGAACGTCAACGCGGTGGACCGAAACCGGATGAGTGACCACGGTCCGGTGCACATTAAGATCGTGGCGAACCTGGCCCTCAAACTCCTGCGCCTGCTGGCGGACGCGGAAGTGCCCCTGGGCGTGGTCAAGGATCACGGGTTGGACCCCGAGGACGCGGAAGTGGTGACCGTGCTGGCCGCGGCTCTTCACGACGTGGGCATTGCCATCCACCGGGAGAATCACGAGGAATTCAGCCTCATCTTGGCCCAATCCAAGGCTCGGGAACTCCTGACAGGTATTTACCCCGTACGGGAACGCACCATCATCATGGCCGAAGTGCTCCATGCCATTATTGCCCATCATTGGGATGTGCGCTGTTACACCACCGAAGCCAGCGTGGTCAAGGTCGCGGACGCGCTGGACATGACCCATGGTCGTTCTCGCATTGCGTTTGAATCGGGGGATGTGAACATCCATTCCGTGTCCGCGCAGGCCATTGACGCGGTCCACATTCGCGCGGGAGGCGATATCCCTGTAGAAGTGGAAATCGTAATGGCGAACTCCGCGGGCATCTTTCAGGTGGATAACCTGCTACGGCGCAAGTTGCACAATTCGACCATAGCCCCTTACGTGCGGGTAATTGCCCGCGTGGTCACAGATGTGGAAAGGAAGATCGTGGAAACATATGTGATGTGAGAATGGGCCACGACATGCCGGATTGGGGCCCGGGAGAGGCCATGGTAAAATAAGGGCAAAAAGTGTTTGAATTTAACCAGGGTGATTTTCATGGGCCGAAGGCGTTTTCGGGAATTCTATTACATTACTCATGTGGACAATCTGGTGTCCATTCTACAACACGGCATTTTATCTCACGCGCTCATCGAGAGCAGAGGCATTCCTACAACTTCCATTTATGATGAAGGCATTGTCTCCTGGCGTCGCGAGATTACGACCCCTCATGGGCTCTCCCTGTGGCAATATGCGAATGTCTACTTCCGAGCACGGAATCCCATGTTGTACCGAGTACTAATTGAAAGGGATAAGGAAGAAATTGTAGTGCTCGGCATCTCCAAGACCGTGTTGAAATTACCGGGAGTTTGTTTCACCACAGGAAATGCAGCCCGTTCGGAAACCAAAATCCTGACAGCGAGGTATTGGAAACAGTACGAAAAGGAAATCCTTGAGGGTGTCGACGTCACTTGGTGGAGCGAAGTTGACGGAAGTAAGCGACGCATTATGGCTGAAGTATTGGTCCCCGGCCATATTCCCCCTGAATACATTCACAGTATTTACGTGGCCAACAACACAGTAGCACAACGAGTTCGCGCCCTTGTGAAACAAATCGCTCGGAACATTTCGGTCGTTCCCGAACCCGAAATGTTCTTCGAGCCTAAACGTGAACGAATATTGACGCCGCGACTTAAGTTAATCGAAGGCGATATGTTCTTCTCCCGTATGCAAACATTAACCATCAGCGTTAACACAGTAGGTGTAATGGGGAAAGGTTTGGCCTCGCGAGCAAAGTATCAATTCCCTGATGCCTATGTTGTTTACCAAGATGCTTGTCGCCGAGGTGACATTCGGCCAGGCAAACCCTATCTCTACAAACGAGAAGGCTCATTAGATGCGCTTCTGGCAGATGACGTACCCAACCCCATTACTTTGAATCGTCGAACCTGGTTCCTCTTTTTCCCCACAAAACGACATTGGCGGGAACGTTCACGTATCGAAGACATCGAGAAAGGCCTGCAATGGATTGTGGATAACTACAAACAAGAGGGAATCGAATCCTTGGCGTTGCCAGCGTTAGGGTGTGGGCTGGGGGGATTGGATTGGGCAGAAGTTGGACCGCTTATGTGTCGGTATCTCTCGCAACTGGATATCGAGGTGCACATTCACCTCCCACTGGAAAAATCCTTACCCGAAGAGCAGTTAGCACCCGAATTCCTACTTAGATAACCCGGCAAACCCAAAATAGCCCAGAGGAATAGCGTGGAAGATGCGCTACCCTAAGCGAAGAGGCTAAATTGCTCCCCTCGTCCATTATGTCCCAGATCATGGACGGAATTGGGCGGGGAGGACTATAGTAAACATCGGCAAGGGAAAGTCCACAAGAGGTGGACTCTAAGGGGAGGCCGTAAATGGACATCTGCATACCTAAAGAACGACGTCCTGCTGAGTACCGGGTGGCCCTGACACCGGCTGCAGTTCGACAATTGGTGGACCGGGGGCACCGCGTGTTTGTGGAGCGTGGCGCGGGGGAAGGATCAGGGTTTCTAGACCAACATTACCTGGATGCCGGTGCGACGGTGGTCTATTCCCACGAAGAGGCCTTTCGCCGAGGCGATCTGGTCGTAAAGGTCGCCCGTCCCCTCCAGCAGGAAATCGACCTCCTGACTGAAGGGCAAATCCTGATGGCCTTCATGCACCTGGCCTCCGCACACCCCAACAAAGTCCAGGCCCTCCTGGAACGCGAGGTCACCGTCATCGGCTTCGAGACCATCCAGGAAGACGATGGGTACTTGCCTGTGCTCCACCCCATCAGCATGATGGCCGGACGCATGGCCCCCCACATTGCCAGCCGTCTACTGCGCAACGACGCGGGGGGAAAGGGCATTCTCCTGGGGGGAGTACCCGGCGTCGCCCCTGCTGAAGTCGTCATCATAGGAACAGGCACAGTGGGATCCGAAGCCGCGCTGGCCTTCGCGTACGCAGGCGCATCCGTGTACGCGCTGGACGTGAACCCCCGCGCGCTGGAGCGCCTGGAACATTACAGCGACCGGCGAGTCGTCACCCTGAGCGCCACGCGGCACAACATACGCAAAGTGATTCAGTTTGCTGATGTTGTCATGCTAGCCGTGTACAAGCCTGGATACCGGGCCCCGATCATCATCACCCGCGACATGCTCGCTCTGATGCGTCCACGCACAGTAATCATGGATTATTCCATTGACCAGGGCGGAGCCACAGAAACCAGTCGGCCCACCAGTCACGACATGCCCACCTATGTTGTTGACGGCATCATTCACTACTGTGTCCCCAACATCACCGGAGTGGTAGGCCGCACGGCCACACATGCCATCAGCAACGCGGTACTCCCCTTTGTCTGTGCCATTGCCAACGAAGGGCTGGAGAACGCGTTGAAACAACACCCGGCCCTCGCCCGAGGCATCAACGTCCAACACGGGGAAATCGTACACCCGGCCTTGAAAGAACTGTACGGCCACACTCACGCTACCGACGAACGAGGATGACCCATGGCGCACTGGGAACGTATCTACCACGAACGTATGACAACGGCTGAAGAAGCGGTCCGCGTCATCCAATCCGGGCAGCGCGTGTTTCTCACGGGGAACTGCTCTGTGCCTCAAGAACTGCTGCGCGCGCTGGTGGACCGCGCCCGGGCAGGAGAAGTGGAAAATGTGGAAATCGTCCAAGTGCTGACCGTGGGCGACGCGGACTACGTAAGCCCAGATCTGGCGGGCAAACTGCGCGTCAACACCCTGTTCATCAGCGCAAACGTGCGGAAGGCCGTACACGAAGGGCGTGCCGACTTCACCCCCGTGTTCCTGAGCGAAATCCCCGGCCTTTTCCGCTCCGGGGAACTGCCCCTGGACGTGGCCCTCATTCACGTCTCCCCGCCGGACGAGCACGGATTCTGCTCCTTTGGCGTTGAAGTGGGCATCACCAAGCCCGCGGCAGAATCCGCGCGCATCGTCATTGCTGAAGTAAACGACAAAATGCCTCGCGCGCTGGGAGATTCCTTCATCCACGTCTCCAAAATCGACTACTTTGTCCCCGTCTCCTACTACCTCCCCGAACTCCCCCAGGGAAGCCCGGGCGAAGTCCAAATGCGCATTGCCGAGCACATCGCGGAACTGATCCCCGACGGTGCCACCCTCCAACTGGGCATCGGGGGAATTCCCGACGCAGTCCTGCTCTACCTGCGGGACAAAAAGGACCTGGGCATCCACACAGAAATGTTCTCCGACGGTGTGGTGGAACTGGTGGAACGAGGAGTCATCACCAACGAACGCAAAACCATCCACCGAGGCAAAATCATTGTTGGATTCGTCCTGGGCAGCCAGCGGTTGTACGACTTCATCGATAACAACGCAATGGTGGAATTCCACCCCACAGACTACGTAAACGACCCCTTCATCATTGCCCAGAACGATAACATGGTCGCCATCAACTCCGCCATCGAAGTGGACCTCACCGGGCAAGTGTGTGCAGACTCCATCGGGCCCAAATTCTACAGCGGCGTGGGCGGCCAAGTGGACTTCATTCGTGGCGCGGCCCGCAGCAAAGGTGGCAAGCCCATCATTGCCCTGCCCTCCACAGCCAAAAAGGGAACCATCTCCCGCATTGTACCCATGCTCAAGCCCGGAGCAGGAGTCACCACCACCCGAAACGACGTTCACTACGTCGTCACCGAATACGGCGTCGCCTACCTGCACGGCAAAACCATCCGCCAGCGAGTGAACGCACTCATCAACATCGCCCACCCAGACTTTCGAGACGAACTGCGTCGCGAAGCACACAAACTTGGGTACATCTAAGAACACGGTCCAGAGAACAACACATCAACCGTCCCCTGTTGGCCCCGCGTGAGTCGGGGCCAATGTTCCCTGCCCCCCCATCCCTCCCACACCCCTGAAACTCCAATGACCGAACCCATCATCCCAGATCAGTACAAAAGGGCTATTGTTCCCCCTGAAATCACCTTGTACACTACATGGTGAAGAACACTGGACGCGTTCCCGCACCCGCCTTAACACCAGAAACGAGCGTCCGTGGCCAGGGGCTTTTCATGCATGAAAAACCCCACCAGCAGGAGGGTGACTTACATGCCTGAAGGACAAGATCTGGAAAATTGGCTCGCGGCACAACACCGAAACAGCGAGAAGGAAAACGTTACCCAGGGAACGCCCTTTCTGGCCGTACTGCGCAACGAACACGGCTTAGCCGTGCCACTTGAACAGGTGCGCCTGATCGCCCGTCTCGAATCCTTCTCCCCACTTCCAGGCGCACCTCCCCTTCTGCCTGGAGCGACAAGCCTGCAAGGGCGAATTGTCGCGCTCATAGATCTGGGGCCCTTGCTGGAAGAGGACCTCCTGCAGCCGCACATTGGAATGTACGTCACAGTAGTCAGCGATGGAGACGTGGAAGCCGGCCTGCTCGTCACCCGCGCCCTGGACATGCACCTGGTCCCAGAGGAATACATCCAGAAAGAGGACATCACACCATACATCGTGGGCCGATACGCGTGGCCGTTGTCCGAACCGCAAAAGGCCTTTGACATCATCCATGTAGCAAACATCCTGGAAGCAGCACGCCATGTTTTCAGATAAAAGCGTCTGGATCGTCATCTGTGAACTTCCATGCCCATACCCTTGTCGCCTGGGCGTGCCGGCCGGGCACGTACGTCGGGTCACCTCCGGGCGCCACCGGGACGCGCAACCGCGCGCTTGGCCCTGGGGGCCTTCCACCTTCGACATAGCGCACACCCCCTGGTGGGTGGAATTCAAACAAGTGGAAGGCATGTACCCTGTTTTAGCCGTCCACCCTCCACGGGAATTCGCGCGGGAGCAAGTATTTACCGTCCCCCCACTGCTTTTAGGGTGGGCGCAACGTCTTGGGTTTAAAGGATTTGCCCTGGACGGACAAAACGTCATCCCCTTGTGGGAACCCAATCCCAACCTAGAACCCCACCCACACGGCATTCTCGCGAAGGAGGCGAAAGAACAATGACGCAGGAAACAACGGGCACCACATCGGCCACACTCGCCCCGAACATCCATGCACGGAGACTGCGTCGCGTGCGCGGTCTTGCCCTTGTGGCCATGATTGCCCCTGCGCTGGTCGCCCTCGCCCTGGACCTGTACGGCGCTACCGTGGGGCGACGGGACATCCTGATATGGACTCTAGTGCCCTGGATAGTGGCCGTGTTAAACGGCATCGCGTACTGGCGGGCTGCTTACAAACTGCGCACCGCCCGCGCCCTCATCCTGTGGAGCGTGGTGGGCGGGCTGGCCATCAGCGTTATCGTGTTTGGCACCAACCTGGGGGGCATGGCCCTATTCCTGGCCTGGACCGTGGTCCTCGGAGCCATGTTATACGGACCATCCATGGTCTTCATTGCCACCCTTATCTCCCTGGCCGTCGTCATCATCACCCTGATCCTGGAACTGCTGGGCATTGCCCCACTGGTGCCCCTGGACACAAACCTCACACGTTGGGGAAACTTTATCCTCGCGTTCATCTACCCCCTGGCCATGGCGGGCAGCGTCTACCTCTACGCCGACTACATCCAGGAAACCCTCCTGGCCACCAGCAAACGCATTGAGAAATACGTGGACGACCTCATGGAAAGCGCGCAGCAACAGGCTGCCACATCCCAACAGCAAGCCGCGGCCGTACAAGAAATCTCGGCCACAGCAGAAGAACTCTCGCGCACAGCCGAGCAACTGAACGAACACAGTCGGCAACTGGACGAAATCGCGGGGCAAACATTCACCATCGTACACAACGGCGAAAAAGTCATAGACGACATCCTCTCCACCGTGCAAAAATTCGCGGACGACACCCGGAAACTGGTGCAGCAAGCCATCCGCCTGAACGAACAATCCCAACGAATTGGCGAAATTGTGGACATGATGAACCGCATCAGCGATGAAACCCACCTCATCGCGCTGAACGCGGCCATCGAAGCGGCCAGTGCAGGAGAACATGGACATCGATTCTCCGTCATCGCGGCAGAAATCCGTCGCCTTTCCGAACACGCGATCAAATCCGGCGATCAGATCAAGGCCATCATCCGTGACCTGCAACAGGCCACCCAGGCAGCAGTAATGAACATGGAAACCCAGATGGCCCAGGTCGAACACATGGAAGGCGAAGCGCGAACCGCCCAAACATACCTCAACGAAATGGTTGGCGCGGTCGACCTCACCCGCACCTCAGCCCACGAACTGTCCAACGCGTCCGAAGACCTGCACAGCGTGAGCCAGCAACTCGCCATGAGCCTGCAAGAAATGACCCAGACCGCCGAAGCCCTGGCCCACAGCAGCCACCTCGCACTGGAAGCCGCCAAAGAACTCCAGCAAGTCGCCCAAGCCATCACTCGGAGCGGCGTGTGACGGGAGTAGAACATGGAAAATTGGGACCTGGCCGACTTCTGGGAGGAATTCGAGCGGGAAGTCCGTGACAACCTCCAACGCCTGGAAGAGGGCTTCTTAAACCTGGAGGAACGGCCAGATGACAAAGAACTGGTGAACGAACTGATGCGTCTGGCCCACACAGTCAAAGGCTCCGCGCGGCTCATGGGCGTCGAAGACATAGCCGCACCTGCCGCAGAAATGGAAACACTCCTCCGCAGCGTGCGCGAAGGCCAGGCCCAAGTCACCTCCGACATGATCACCCGCCTGCTCAACCTCCTGGACGCCCTGCGCCAGGCCATGGGATCGGCTCAGAAACAACACCCCCAGGCCGACGCCACCACCCCTCAGGAACCTGCCCCCGCGGACCAAACATCCCCTCCCCTGCGCGAAAGCCCCCTGACCCCTACCATAGACCCCCAGCAAACTGAAGAACTAACCGCGTTGAGCACCGTCATTCACGTCCAGCACATGCGCCTGCGGGACGTATACCGCCAACTGGATCGCCTGACCCGCATTGGCAACGCGCCCACCTTCTACTTCGCGACCGTCGCGGATCCCCTGGCGACCAAGAACAAAGAAGCCCACCAGGAATGGTTCAACCAACTCCTGAACGTTCGTGACGGCTTAAGAACCGTCGTCGAGGACATGGAACTCACCCTGCAAACCCTGGAGAGTGAAATCCTGCGCATGCGATTAGTCCCCTTTGACGTACTCCTGCCCGTAATCCGCCGCACCGTGCGAGATGTAGCCCAGGCCCTGGGAAAACGCGTACAATTTCACGCCCAGGGCACCCACACACGCATAGACCGCCACCTGGTCGGACCCCTGCAAGACGCGCTCATCCACCTCCTGCGCAACGCCGTTGATCACGGCATCGAGAGCGAAGAAGAGCGAGTGGCCCAGGGCAAACCACCGGAAGGACACATCACATTACGGGTGGAAACCTCAGGGAGCATGGTACTCATCCACGTGGAGGACGACGGGCGTGGAATCCAGGTGGAAAAAGTACGGGCCAAAGCCATTGAACGGGGCATCCTCTCACCCGAGGACGCGGAAAACCTGAGCGAACACGAATTGCTGCAAGTACTCTTTCACCCAGGCTTTACCACCCGATCCCAGGTAACCACATTTAGCGGTCAGGGAGTGGGCCTGAACGCGGTTGCCGAAATCGTGCGCCGGCTGGGAGGGGATGTAGAAGTACACACCCAGATCCACAAGGGCACGCGCATCACCCTGCGCGTACCCTTAAACATCGCGCTGGTGGAAGCCCTGCTCATCCAAATAGGAGACCGAATTGTAGCGCTTCCCGTCGCGCGTGTAGCCGCACTGTTACGGTCGGCCCACACCCGCATCCTGCCCTTAGGCAAACAACACGTAGTCCACTGGCGGGACATGCTGGTCCCGCGCGTCCACCTGGAAACCCTGTTCCCGGACCTGGGCCCGGTGGAAGGTCGCCACATCATCATCTTACGGTCCGCGGGACGCTATGTGGCCGCCACCGGAGGAACCGTACTCGAGCACACCACATTAGCCATGCACCCCTTACCTGCCGTGCTCTACTCATCACCTTACGTGTACGGAGCAAGTATCCTTGGAGACGGATCCGTCGTCTATATTCTTGCAGGGGATGCCATTGCCTACCTGAACGCGCACACCCAGGAGGACAAGGCCACGGACGAGGAAGGGGAAAACGGGGACAAACCGCGAATCCTGGTAGTGGACGACGGCCCCACTACCCGGGAACTGATGCGCACCATCCTTACCGCGGCTGGATACCAGGTCATTACCGCGGAAGATGGAGAAGATGCCCTGCAAAAACTGGTCACAACGTCCGTAGATGCCATTGTCACAGATGTGCAGATGCCACGAATGGACGGCATCTCCCTAATACGTCGATTGCGGGCAGATTCCCGTTGGAAAGATGTGCCGATAATCATCGTCTCCATCCAATCCGGACCAGACGACATCCAGCGGGGTCTAGAGGCAGGAGCCAACGCGTACGTGACAAAACAAGACTTTGAGGAAGGAACCTTGTTGGACGTTATGGAAAGAGTGCTGACATGAGCCAAGTAAACGAAATGCTCAAAGATCGCCGTGTGCTGATCATCGATGACAGTGGGACAACCCGACTTTTCCTTCGACGCCTTCTGGAAAAAGTGGGTTGTCAAGTCTCTGTAGCCGCAACAGCCGCGGGTGGTTTGGAAACCTGGAAACACCATGGCCCATTCGACCTCGTGCTCCTAGACCTCCTTCTGCCAGACCGAGAAGGGATCGACCTCTTGCGGGAAATAAGGGAAACGGACACAACCACGGCCATTGTCGTCATCACCGGCTACAGCAGCATTCACACCGCCATCGCGGCCCTGCAAGCGGGCGCGGACGGTTTCACCGAAAAGGACCGATTAGCCGCGGGAGAAGTGGACATCTTCCTGCGCAACATCGCTCGCGCCCTGGAAATTCGTCAAGCCATCGCGGAACGGGAACGCCTCCAACAGGAACTGCGCCACAAAAACGAACTCCTCAAAGACGCCATCGACCAACTGCGAAAAGCCCAGGAACGCCTTTCCGCGGAATACCACCGATTTCGCAACGTCCTCTACAGCCTGCACGAAATGGTCCTGGTGACCAACGACCGGCTCATCGTCGTCCTCGCCAATCCTGCGGCCGAAAAAATCCTGGGCATCAAGACCGAAGACCTGGAAGGAGCGGCCATTGATGACCTGCACCTGCCAGAAAACATCGTAATGCGCTCCTTCGTGGTGCTCAAAACAGGCAAACCCGTGGAAACCGAGTGGGTGCGGGAGGACGACCGCATCGTGGAGATAACCATCCTCCCCCTCCTGGACACCGAGGACCACATCACCGGTATCATCCTGGTGGGCAAAGACGTTACCGAAGAACGGCGTCTCCGCCACCTGCGAGACGACTTCTACACCATGATCACCCACGACCTGCAAACCCCCATCACCAGCATCATGGGATTTGCAGAACTCATGAGCAGCGACGACACATCCGGTTGGACCGAAGAACAAAAAGAAGCCCTCCGTTACATCCTCCACAGCGCTCGGCAATTAAGAGAACTGGTCAACGACTTCCTGGAATACTCCCGCATAGAAGCCGGCTACCTGGAAATCCACCCACAACCCGTGGACCTGGTCGACATCATCGAAGATGTCATTCGCCAGATGAAACCGCAGGCCGAAGTACGCAAGCACACCCTGGAATTCAAACCAGCAAAGCGCCCCATCATCGTGTGGGGAGAAGCCAACCGCATCCACCAGATCGTCTCCAACCTCCTGAGCAACGCGTTCAAATACACCCCAGATGGGGGGAACATCACCGTAGAAGTCCAAGAAGACCGCGAAAAGAACGAAGCCATCATCATCGTGCGAGATACAGGGATAGGCATCCCACCGGAAAACCTACCCTACATCTTCGATCGCTACCACCGGGTGCGCTACCCGGGCTGGAACGTTCAAGGAACCGGCCTGGGCCTAATGATTGTCAAGGAACTGGTCAAAGCCCACGGGGGACGCGTGTGGGCCGAGAGCGAACTGGGCAAAGGCAGCACATTCTACGTAGCCCTACCGCTTTACAAGGACTACTCCACCTCGGTCAGCCCTTCCCCCGAACCGGAGAAACAATCCCAACACGCACCCGCATAAAACACCATGACCGTGGGGGGGAAAGCAGAAGGCCATGATTCCCGGGGCGTCTGGCATTCCACAAATCAGTGAAGAAGAGCGGGAACACCTTAAACAACTGGTACGTGCCTTACGAGAGCGGGCGGGACTTGACTACTCAGGGGATCGTATCACCCTGTTCGCGTTTACCCTTCGACACCGCCTGCACCGATTAAACATCCCCACCGTCCAGGAGTACATCCAATACCTCCAGCACCACGAAGAGGAATGGCAAGCGCTGATCAACGCAGTATCCGTCCTGGAAACATCCTTCTTCCGGCAACGAGAGTACTTCCAAGCCATCGTCCACCACGTACTCCCCACACTTCATCGCACCTACCCGGCGGACAAACCCATCCAGATATGGAGCGTGGCCACAGCCACCGGAGAAGAAGCCTACACCCTGGCCATGGCCGCGTGGGAATCCGGGATCGCACCGCAACGCCCGGTGGTTGTCTGGGCTACGGACATTAACACCGATGCCCTGACCATTGCCCGCAAAGCCCGCTACACAGAATCCCGCATCCGCCGCCTGCCGGAGCCATGGGTGAAAAAATACCTCATCCACAACCCGGATGGGACCTACACCCCGCGTGAAGAAATACGCCGCCTGGTTCGCTTCCGCGCCTACAACCTGCTCACCCTCCTTTCCGGCTCCGTACCCTTTCCCCCCCTCCGCATGGACATTATCTACTGCACCAACGTATTAATCTACTTCAACCGACACACCACACAAGAACTCATTCGCGCCCTGGCCGACCTCCTCTCCCCTCAGGGAGTGCTCTTCATAGACCGCGCCATCACCTACCTCACCGGCGGCATCCTCCAACGTGTACGGTGGCAAAACGCCATCGCGTTTCGGCCCCTGGCCGCTGCAACTCCCCACCGCCGGCCTCGTCCCGTGGCTACCCGCACAGACCCCCACCGCTCTCCCCAGCGCGCATCACGTCCTCATCGCAAACCGCACCACACCGCGAAGGCAGACCCCTCCACCTCATCCACCTCTGCCCCCTCCTTCACCTACATCCAACACCTGGTCAACGCCAACCGCCTGCTCGAAGCAGAACAAGCCCTCCAACAATGGCTGAACGAACACCCCAGTGACTACCGGGCGCACTTCCTCATGGGGCGCCTCTACCAGATGCGGGATAACATCGACAAAGCGCGTTATCATTACAAACGAGCCCTCATCCTGCACCCCACCCTTTCCGCCGCTTACCTCGAACTGGCCAACCTCCACCGACGCGAGGGGGAAATGCACCGGGCCCGGCGAGAATACCGTCTGGCCGCGGATACCGCGGAAAAGGATACCGTGTCCGTGGACTTTGGATTCTCCCCGCGACTCATCCGCCGTTTAGCCCTGAAAGCACTGAGCGACCTGAAACCACCCCCGGCGAGAACGTGATGTCCCCTCGCCCTGCCTCCCCCTCCTCGTGACCACCAACCGTGCCCTTCGGTCCACCCCAACCCCTGACTTGCCCATAAAACAAACTTATGTCATGCTTGCGGTGGGATCCTGTACACGAACCCGATAGAAAGGAGGACCCACCATAATGGCCTCGGAACGACAACCTGTAAGCGCTGAGGATGTCACCCTGTTGAAGGATCCGGGAATGCCCCACCTTTCCCCGGACGGTCGGCGAATCGTATTCGCCCTGGCAGGTACCGACGAAAAGCGCGAGAAAAACATCAGCCAGATCTGGCTCATCGACCTGGAAGGAAAAGACATTCGCCCCTTTACGACCCCCGTTGCCAGCGAACGGACCCCGCGGTGGTCCCCCGATGGGAAGTGGGTGGCTTTCCTGTCAAACCGGGACAACGAAAAGGAAACCCACCTCTACGTAATGCCCGCGGACGGGGGAGAAGCCCGACGAGTCACCTCAGATCCGGTGGTGGCCGTCACGGATTTCGACTGGTCCCCGGACAGCGAATACCTGGTCTTCACAGCAAAGGCGCGTCGCGAAGACGAACCCAAAGAAAAGGAAGAACGCCTCTGGCGGGAAGTCACCCGACTCATCTGGAAAATGGACGGCGAAGGGTGGTGGGATGAACGCTGGGTACAGGTCTGGCGGGTTCGGCGGGACGGGACAGACCAGCGCCCGTTAACCCAGGCAGCCGTCGACCACCGCACACCGCGCTGGTCTCCAGACGGCACCCGTATCGCGTTCATCAGCAAGCGAGTGGAGGACCCCGATCGGGTCTTCTTCGACGACATTTTCGTCATCCCCGCGGAAGGAGGGGAACCTCAAAAGTGGACCACCAGCCTGGGTCCCATTACTGGCATGGCCTGGGCCCCTGATAGTCACCTCATCGCGTACATTGGTCAAAACCTGGACCGAGGTTACAACAGCAACGACGAAGTGTGGATTGTAGCCGCAGGACAGAAGCCTCAAGCGCTGACCCTCTCCTTCGACCGCAGCGCGGAGGATACCCTGCTCAGTGATGGGCGACTCCTGCCTGGGACCACCGATCCCATTTGGCTCGACGAACGGCGCATCGCCTTCCTCTGCACCAACGAAGGGCGCACCAACATCTACCAGGTCACTCTGGACGGTGTCGTATCCCCCTTAACAGAGGGCGATCACCACATCTACACCTTCCACGCCCGCCCAGGACTACACCACATGGTTGTAGGAGTCGCCTCACCAGTTAACCCGGGCGAATTGGCCCTGCTGAAAGAGGGAGACCCCACCCTCCAACCGTTGACCGAAGTGAACGCGGACTTCGTGAACACCCGGCTCTTGAACATGCCCGAATTCTTCCAGGTAAAAACACCGGCCGAACGTCCCATTGACGCCTGGCTTCTTAAGCCACCCAACTTCAGCGAGAACAAACAATACCCACTCATCCTCTACATCCACGGCGGACCGCATATGGCCTACGGCTGGTCCTGGTTCCACGAATTCCAGTACCTGGCCAGTGAAGGTTACTGCGTCCTCTTCGCCAACCCGCGCGGAAGCCAATCCTACGGCGAAGCGTTTAACGACGCGATCCGAGCCAACTGGGGTCCCCCCGTCCAGGAGGACCTGGATATGGTGGTGGACGCGGTGTTGGAGCGGGGTTTTATCGACCCCCAGAGACTAGGCGTCACCGGCGGATCCTTTGGCGGCTTTATGACGAACTGGATCATCGGACACACCGACCGCTACGCGGCCGCGGTCACACAACGGTGTTGCAGCAACCTGATTAACCTGGTGGGAAATGACGACGTAGGCCACTACTTTTGCGCGTGGGAAGCCGCAGGCTGTCCCTGGGAAAATTGGGAATGGTACATCAAACACTCCCCCCTGGCCTACGTGGAACACATGCACACTCCCCTGCTCATCATCCACAGCGATCAGGACCACCGCTGTCCGTTAGACCAGGCAGAGCAACTGTACCGAGCGCTCCGCCTACTCGACCGCGAGGTAAGCATGGTCATCTTCCTGGGGGCCAGTCATGGCCTCTCCCGCACGGGGAAACCCAAACAGCGTGTGGAACGCCTACGACGCATTCGGGATTGGTTCCACTCACACATGTAAGAAGATGAAATACCGCGGCCTGTTCATCACTTAGGCGATGAACAGGCCGTGTACTTGTCAACATCCCTCACCGCCACACCCGGCGGATCCAACGCCGCCAGGTCCGCGGGCGAGGTGGGTGTGCGGTGGCAGTGAGGCGGGCCTCCCAGCGGGCGAGCACCTCCGAAGGCAGGGGGGTGTAATCCTGCACCATGTCCACCCCAGGGTACACTGTTAACCGCTTGACACTCACATAGTGAGGCTTGGTCTGGCGCAGGAATTCCTCGGTGCGAGCCAAGTCCTCTTCGCTCTCCCCAATGCCTATGAGAATGAACACCCGACACAACAGGCCCAACTCTCGACACGCGTGAATGGTCTCCGCGGCGTGAGTCCGATAGGCCACAAACTGGGAGGGATGTTCCAAACGTCCCCACTTCACCAATGCGTGAGGGCTGAGCACCTCCACCCCAAGTTTCACCTGCGTCGCGCCCGCTTCTCTCATGCGTCGAAGCAGGGGGAGGGTGAGATGCTCGGGACGGTCCTCAAATTCCCAAGGGGGCGGGGAGCCCTCAGCGAGCAGCGCATCACAGAACGCGTTCACCCATTCCGGATCAGCGGCAAACGTGGGGTCTCGGAAAATGTGGCGGTTTTTGCCGAATTGGGATGCCAGCCACCGCAACTCACCGGCCACCTGTTCCGGATTGCGGGCTCTGCGCACGCGGCCCCACCCCACCGCGTAGGGACACCAGCGACACCCCAAAGAACAACCGCGACTGCCCCACAAGGTAAGAAACGGATAACGTTCCACAGGCAAAGCATCCCACGCGGGATAGGGCACCACAGCACCAGCCGGAACCCACACCGGAGGTGGGGGAACCGGATCGTCGGGATGCCACAATCCAGCCGCGGTCCCGCCTTCCCGCAACGCGTCCACAACCGGCACCAACGCCCACTCAATATCCCCTACCACCACCCCATCGGCCAAGGGAATCCACTCCTGGTAAGGAATGAACCGAGCGCCTGTTCCCAGGAGAATCACCTTGCCCTGTACACCACGCTTGTGCAAAGCAAGCAGGAACGTTTGGTCCGCGTCCCACGTTTTTGGACTCACCAGAACGCCAATCACATCCGGGGCAAGGGTGAGAATGTGCCGAATCACAGATTCCGCGTCCGCGGGTTCTCCCACGGCATCCAACGCGTGGGCCTTGTACCCGGCAGCCGTCAGGACAGCCACACCCGCGGCCAGGGTCTGGGGAGGATAGTAGAAACCGTTGGGATGGGGAACTGTGACCCCCATTCCGGCTGTGCCTTCCCGATTCGCTGTGGTGCCGGGAAGGGAGGGTGGGTTAACAAGGAGCACGGTGGGCATGTGTTTGCATTCTCCTCACGTCATCCAAAGATATCTGCTTACAGGCGCCAATGCCGTTCGCCCAACTCGTACAGACGAGTCAGCACTTCATCCCAATCGCTCCCCGGCTGGAACCAGTACGTCCCCTTCTCTGCCAGGTATCCGGTAACATCAGCCACACGGTCATGGAGCCAATCCTCATCGAGCCAGGGGGATAAGTCCACGTGCGCCAACAGTTCTGGCGGATCCATCCAATCATACCCCGTGTGAGGTGTGGAGCGCGGATGGCGAACGAGGATCAACGGCCCGGGACCCGCGTGGAATTCAGTGCTGCCCGGCCACATATCCTCTACATCCACAATGGCATACCAGGCGCCATCGTCTTCTTGATACGCGTTCCCCGCGGCCAGTTCGGGATACTGGTGCAAAGCCGATGTGGGCATGTGAAGCCACCAGGGAATCCCCCAGAAGTGCCACCCTCGGGATGTACGCACGGCCATGGCCATGTTTTCTGCCACCAACCGCCACCCGGAACGCACAGCCCGGTAGAGAAGGTGGGCCAAACAGTCCGCGCTTTCGGATACTAGATAAAGGGGATAACGGCGCCGCCAGAGGAGAATGGCCACGTTGAGGGGAACGAATTCGTGACGCGTCAACGTGAAGTAGACGGGCATTTGCACGAACACTTCTCGCATACGGTGGGGCCATCCCGGCGCGTCAGGGGAGATGAACCCGAACATGTGTCCCTTTGCCGCGTCCGCGGTTACGGTGTTTGCCGGCCCCCAGGTGACGTACATGTAATCCCCCTGGGAACGGGTCAGCACAGGCCAATTCTGATGCGGATAGGAGACGTCCGGATGATGGAGGAACAGGCGCATGGTGAGCAAAGGGCCCTCTGCTTTTGGAGGACCAAAGCGGGCAAACGCGTCTATTGCCAGGGTGAAGATGAGCGCGCTGTTGGTCTGAAAGCGCAGAGGAATCCCCATGACGCCGAATAAAGCATCGTGATGGACCGCGGGAAAACGGCAAAACCGATCAAATGTGTGGTCCATTATCCCCTCCGCAGCGCGCTGATAATGGCTTCCCCAAACATGCGCAAACGCACCGGCCCCAAGATGTCCAAACGCTTCAAATCCTCCACGCTCTGAGGATTGGCCTCGGCAATGCGCTCCATCGCGGTTCGGGGCAGCACAATGTCCGATTCCACGCCTCGCGCCTGGGCTTCACCGCGTCGCCATTGCCGCAATGTGTCCAGGCGTTGGTAGTACCCGCGAGGCATTCGCGATTCCCGTTGGGGGCGCTGAGGGGTAGGTTGGAGGCGCGCCCAAGCAACAATGTCCAGAATTTTCTTCCCCAGGCCGTTCCGGGCGAGATAGCGCAGGGTTCGATAATGGCGAAGTTCGGCCATGGTGCGCGGTCGCACCTTGGCCAGGAGAACAAGTTCCCGGTTGTGCAGGATTCGAAACGGCGGCACGTTCTTGCGTTTGGCCTCCTCCTCGCGCCACCGGTAAAGGGCCTTTAGCACAGAGAGCGCCTCGCCGTCCAGGTGGCGCGCACCGGGCAAGGACCAAAAGCGGTCGTCGTCGAATTTGTGACGGGGTTCGGGGGGTGTTTGCAGGCGCACAAAATCTTCCCGGGCCAGGGCCCACAAGTCCCGATGCACTAATTCCTCGTACAGGCGTTCGCGCAAGGAGATAAGGTAATGGGTATCCAACACAGCATAGGCAAGGGCATCCTCGGGCAAGGGACGCTGTCCCCAATTCATGGTCTGGTAGCGTTTGTCCAAGGTGACGCCAAAGTATTCCTGCAACAGGGCGGCCAATCCCACTCTGGGCTTACCCAACACACGGGCTGCGTGCATGGTGTCAAACAGGTGACGCACTCGAAAGCCAAAGTCCCGACGCAGTCCGATGAGGTCGTATTCAGCAGCGTGGAAGATCTTCTCAATGTGCGGATCTTCAAAGACATCCCGTAACGCGTCCACGGGTATGTCGGCAAACGGGTCCACAATGTAATCCTGCTGGGGCGTGGAGAACTGGATGAGCGCTACCCGATCCTGGTAGGCGAACATGTTGTTACTCTCTGTGTCCACGCCAATGCGAGGGTGTGCGCGCAGGTCTTCAACCATGCGGTACACGTCCTCAGGCGTTGCCACCCATATGTATGAAATTTTGCTTGTCGGCATATGTGTCTTCACCGGATCTTGAACTCCCTCATCGGTTCTCCTGGTTGACCTGTCTGTGCACACGAAGGGCGATCTCTCAGTCAACCGGATGGCCCCTTCTTATTATTCCGCACTGGGGGATGTTTCGTCAAGGCGGATGGTTCCTTTCCCCCGCGATGCCCGGTGTTTCCATCAGGGTGGGGAATTTGCGCAACAGAGAGGGAGGGGTTTGACGTATCGCAAAGCCTCTTTTACAATCATGCCAACTTTAGCGAGGGAGCGTGGTACAACTTCAAAGGGGAAGTTTTCGCTCCCTTGCGCAAGCAGGATGTAGATCATTACGAGAAGATCCATGCCGGAGGAGAGCCTTTACGAGGACGTTTAGGCTCTTTTTGTCATTTATCGTGTTTAGGCAACGGGGCCTACTCTCGAAGTAGAAGGAGGCGTATTATGTCACACATGGGTCTCAGCAGTGGTGAAGTCCTGGCCTTGTGGGCCGTTCTCGGTGTGGCTGTGATCGGCCTGCTGTATGCCCTTTTCCTCGCCCGCCAGATTCTCAGCAAGGATAAGGGCACCCCCGAAATGCAAGCCGTATGGCAGGACATCCGCGCGGGGGCGCGGGCTTACTTGAACACCCAATTGCGCTCTCTCATCCCCCTCATGGCGCTGTTGTTCATCCTCCTGGGTGTCAGCGTCCTTGTTGTACCGGTCTCTCCTGAGGCGGTGGAGACGTTCTGTGAGGTTCCTCAGAATGTGGCGTCTCGTCAGGAGTTGTTGGAGTACGCGTGTGCGTCCGCTACGTGGTGGATTGCCGCGGGCCGTGCCTTTTCCTTCCTGCTGGGCGCCAGTTTCTCCTTCTTGGTAGGCTACCTGGGGATGACCATGGCTGTTGAGGGGAACGTCCGTGTGACGTCCGCGGCCCGACGGTCCTTCTCCGAAGCACTGACCATTGCGTACCGCTCCGGTACTATCACGGGCATGCTCACGGTGGGGCTGGGCCTGTTGGGCGGCACGATTATCTTTATGATCTACGGGAAATCGGCCCCGGACGCGCTATTGGGGTTTGGGTTTGGCGGTTCTCTTATCGCGCTTTTCATGCGCGTGGGCGGCGGTATTTACACGAAAGCCGCTGATGTGGGCGCGGATCTCGTGGGGAAGGTGGAAGCCGGCCTGGAAGAGGATGATCCCCGCAACGCCGCGGTTATCGCTGACTTGGTGGGTGACAATGTGGGCGACTGCGCGGGGATGGCCGCGGATGTGTTCGAATCCTTTGAGGTGACCATTGTCTCCGCGCTGATCCTGGGTATTGCCATCGCGGCCCAACGCATGGAAGCGGGGATGAGCGGTTCGGAAGTGATCAAGTGGATTCTGTTCCCGCTGTTTGTCCGTGCGGTCGGCGTTATCTCCTCCATTATTGGCACGTACCTGGTACGCACGGATGACGAGAAGCGGGACGCGATGGGCGCGATCAATTTCGGCTATTATGCTTCTGCAGTCATCTCCATTGTAGGCTTTGGCATTGTCAGCGCGGTGTACATGGGCGGAGACTGGCGGCCCTTCTTTGCCACGGTTGCGGGTGTGGCCCTGGCTATTGCGATTGAGAAGTTGACGGAGTTCTTCACCGGCACGGAGCACGGGCCTGTGAAGGAGATTGCCAAGGCCACGAAGTTCGGTGCGGCCACCACTATTTTGAACGGTCTGGCCGAAGGGTACGAATCCAGCGTGTGGCAGGCGTTGTCCATTGCCGCGGCTATTGGCGTCGCCATTTTCCTCTTCCACGGGGAACCGTACGTGTACATTCTGTACGCGGTGGCGTTAACGGGTATCGGTATGCTCACAATGACGGGCAACAACGTGTCCATGGACTCCTTTGGACCCATCGCGGACAATGCCGGAGGCATTGCTGAGGTGGTGGGTCTGGATGAGGAGAGCATGAAGGTGCTGGACGCGTTGGACGCGGTGGGGAACACCACAAAGGCCATCACCAAAGGTGTGGCCATTGCCTCGGCAGTTATCGCGGCCGTGTCCTTGTTCGGATCCTTCTTCACGGACACGAATTTGGTGTTGGAACGGCTGGGCCGCCCCACGCTGGAGGGGATCAATGTGGCAGAGCCCCTGGTCTTCATCGGCTTGCTGGTGGGCGGAACGATTCCCTGGCTCTTTGGCGGTCTGATGATTCGGGCGGTCTCCCGCGCCGCGGGCGAGATGATCGAGGAGGTGCGTCGACAATTCCGCTTGCCGGGTGTTATGTCCGGTGAACAGAAGCCGGATTACGCGCGGGCGGTGGCGATTTCCACCCGTGCAGCCCAGAAGGAGTTGCTGCCGTTGGGCGTGATGGCCATTACAACGCCCATTATTGTGGGGCTTGTGCTCAAGGCTGAGGCATTGGGCAGTTTCCTGGCTGGGCTCATTGTCAGCGGACAGTTGTTGGCCGTGTTTATGGCGAACGCGGGTGGTGCGTGGGATAACGCGAAGAAGACCATCGAGGATGGCCTGTACGGAGGAAAGGGATCGGAAGCCCACAAAGCCTCTGTGGTGGGCGATACCGTAGGAGACCCGTTGAAGGATACATCTGGCCCCGCGATGAACCCGATGATCAAAGTCATCAACCTGGTGGCGCTCATCATCGCACCCATGGTTGTCCGTTACCAGGGGTTGAACGTGGGTGTCGTTATCTTTGTGCTGATCCTGCTGGCTGCCTTCATCTGGGCACTCTCCATCTCCAAGCGGCCGAGCGAATACGGTAGCGCGGAGTAAGGTCAGAATTCAACAGCGATGAAAAAAGCCGACCAACGGAATACGTTGGTCGGCTTTTTTGTTCCCCCTCCGCGGGCGATTTTTATCAGCCCTGGGGATGACGTACTAACCAATGGCGCGCTGTGCTTCCTCCACCAGGCGGGCAAAGGTAGCGCTATCCCTCACGGCCAGATCGGCCAATATCTTGCGGTCCAGAGCAATGCCCGCCTGCTTCAGCCCGTACATGAACCGGCTATAGGACATGCCGTTCTGCCGTGCGGCCGCGTTGATGCGCGCGATCCACAAACGGCGGAAATCCCGCTTGCGGTTGCGACGATCGCGGTACGCGTACCACAAGGCTTTGAGCATGGACTCGTTCGCGCGGCGAAATACGCGATGCCGCTGCCCAAAGTACCCTTTGGTGAACTTCAGGACCTTCTTGTGTCGACGTCGTGTGTGAAAACCACCCTTTACTCGTGTCATCGTTCACTCCTTTCGATGGCGGCGGTGTTCCCGCACTTCACTTCAGCCATCGGTTATAATAGTACATGGTGCGTGTACGTAATGCGAAACCGGTCGCTGCGAAGCCCCTTACTTCTTCTTGTGCAGGTAAGGCGCCAGGCGACGAACCCGACGGATGTTGCCGGGATGATCGACCTCTATCAAACGGTCGTACAGGCGAATGTTGCGCTTGGCCTTCTTGCGGCGCAGGTGGCTGCGACCGATCTTGTGACGGCGCAGTTTCCCCGTGCCTGTGAAGCGAAAGCGCTTGGCCGTTGCCTTATGCGTCTTCAACTTTGGCATGTTCGTTACCCCCCTTTACGCAGTGAAAGAGGAGAGGAGAACCCATTCCCCCCTCCTCAGGATAGCCCATGTGTGATTATGCCCCATCAGCAAGCAATTAAAGCATGGCGTATGTTTCCACGCCACTCAAGCCACATCCACTACTTCTTCGGGGCCATGACCATGGTCATTATGCGGCCTTCCATCTTAGGATAGACCTCAACGACCCCGACATCTTCCAGAGTTTCCACCACCTGGTCGAGCAAACTCCGCGCCACATCCAGGTGCTGGACCTCCCGGCCGCGGAATTGAACCCGAAACCGGACTTTGTGCCCTTTGCTGAGAAACCGCCGCGCGTCGCGCAGTTTGAACTCCAGGTCGTGCTCCCCAATGCGCGGCCGCAAGCGGATCTCCTTAACCTCGATTTGCTTTTGGGCTTTCTTTGCCTCCCTGGCCTTTTTCTGCAACTCGTACATGTACTTGCCGTAATCCAGCAGACGGCACACGGGCGGATTGGCATTCGGTGCGACCTCGACCAGGTCAAGGCCACGTTCCTCCGCCAAGGCCAGGGCCTGACGCAATGGCATGATTCCTAATTGTTTCCCGTCCGTGTCCACGACACGGACTTCACGGGCGCGAATTTGCCGATTGACACGCAGGCCTTTTTTCTCGGTGGCGATTTTACCTTACCTCACTATGAATGTTGTGAATGTGTGCAAGTTCCCCACTGTGATCCTTTGTGGGTCACGCAAGGATAGCATATCCGTCTTCAAGTCGTCAAATCAGTGCCTTTTCTGCGACAACCTTGTGTACCCGCTCGATGAACGTCTCTAAAGCCATGTTGTTTTGCTTTTCGCCCGTACGCGTGCGCAGGGAAACAGTCCCCGCTTCCATCTCCTGATCGCCCACGATGAGCATGTAGGGGATCTTCTCCAACTGGGCCTTTCGGATCTTGGCATTCATCCGGTCGTCACTGTAATCCCCTTCCGCTCGAATGCCCGCGGCCTGGAGTTTCTCCACCACCTGTTGGGCGTAATCGTTGTGACGATCCGCGATGGGGATGACGCGCACCTGTACAGGCATGAGCCACACCGGGAACGCGCCTCCGTAGTGCTCAATCATAACGCCGAAAAAGCGCTCCATGCTCCCCATGAGGGCCCGGTGAATCATGTAAGGCCGATGCTCCTTACCATCCTCACCAACATAGGTCAGGTCGAACCGCTCTGGCAGGTTGAAGTCAAACTGGATGGTGGAGCATTGCCAGGTGCGACCGATCGCGTCCTTTAACTTCAAGTCGATCTTGGGTCCGTAGAACGCGCCGCCCCCTTCGTCAATTTCATAGGGCAGATCCGCGCGCTGCAGGGCTTCTTCCAGCGCCTGCTCCGCATCCCGCCACATTTCATCCGCGCCCACAGCCTTCTCCGGCTTGGTGCTCAGGTAGGCCTGGAACTCTTCAAACCCGAAGGAGCGCAGGATGTGCAGGGTGAATTGGAGCACTTTGTCAATTTCCTCGGGCATCTGGTCAGGCCGACAAAAGATGTGGGCATCATCCTGGGTGAAGCCCCGCACACGCATCAGTCCGTGAAGCACCCCCGCGCGCTCATACCGGTACACAGTACCCCACTCAGCCATGCGAATGGGCAGGTCCCGATAAGAGCGAATGCGGCTCTTGTAGATCATAATGTGGAAAGGACAGTTCATGGGCTTGACGTAATAATCCTGCCCATCAATGTCCATGGGCGCGTACATGTTCTCCTTGTAGAAGTCCAGGTGACCGCTCCGCTCCCAAAGCAGGGATTTGCCAATGTGAGGAGTGTAAACGAACACATACCCGTGCTTCAGGTGCTCCTCCTTGGCAAATTCCTCCATCTTGTGACGGATAAACGCGCCCTTGGGATGCCAGAGGATGAGCCCGGCGCCCACATCCGGGTGGGTGGAGAAGAGGTCCAGTTCCTTGCCCAGGCGGCGGTGATCCCGCTTCTTAACCTCCTCTAACCAATTCAGGTACTGGCGCAGTTCCTTGGGCGTCTTCCACGCGGTGCCGTAGATGCGCTGAAGCATGGGACGCCGCTCATCGCCACGCCAATACGCGCCCGCGACATTGAGTAACTTGAACGCGTTGATGGGGATTTGCCCTGTATGTTCCACGTGAGGGCCCCGACACAGGTCCTCGAATGTGTCATGTTTGTACGTGGTGAGTTTGGGCTGCTCCCCTTCGGGGAGGGGATTGCCGTACTCATCCGTGCCCCGAGAGAGGATGTCCTCAATAAGTTCCAGTTTGTACGGCTGGTCCTTGAAGATCTCCCGAGCCTCCTCAGGGGTCACCTCCCGCCGAATGAAGGGGTGTTTACCCTTGATAATCTCCCGCATCCGCTCCTCGATCTTCTCCAGGTCCTCAGGCGTAAGGGGCCTGGGCAGGTCGAAGTCGTAGTAGAAGCCGTTCTCAATGGGCGGCCCAATGGCGATTTTCCCTTCAGGGAACATTTCCAGGACCGCTTGAGCCATGACGTGCGCGGCCGAATGGCGGATACGGTACAGTTCCTCATCGTACGATTGCTTGTCCGTCTTCTTCTCACGTTGCTTCTTGGCCATAATGTGACCTCCGAAAAAGTGACATCAGGAGTAACGATGAATGTCCGTGTTCGTGTTCACCGTTACCCGTATGGCGTAACAACCACCATAACAACAAAACCCCCTCACCCATGTCGGGGCGAGGGGGTTCCCACGCGGTTCCACCCAACTTTCAGCAACAGGCCTGAATGCCGACCTGTTGCCCTCATTGTGGCCGATAACGGGGCCTACCGGAGTGGCTTACTTGCCACACGGGTGACGTTCAACCACTCGCTCCCGGGGGGTTTTCAACGGCTTCCGTGCGACGGGGGCTTCCAGCCTCCGGCCCCCGCTCTCTGGCGCCTTCCACCGCCTACTCGTCCCGGTCAACGCTTTTTCCGACTGGGTTGTTAAACACGTTTGTCCGACAAATAAGACATGCAGGTTGCAGAAATACCTGCAACCTGCGGAGTGTGGTGGGCGGTAGAGGACTTGAACCTCTGACCTCCACGATGTCAACGTGGCGCTCTAGCCAGCTGAGCTAACCGCCCACGGTGCACCTTCCATTATACGGGGAGTTAGCCGATCACGCAAGTTCAGAAAAATGCGAAGTTGGCTTTCCCTGGACATGGAATCAACGTGTGTTGAAATCCAAGGACAGGTTCTGAGATGTGCGCTTTTTCGCTTTCCTCCACCTTTGCGGTATGATTAAGAGAGCATGTGCGGGGTATTCATCCTTTGTGAGCCAAGGGAGGAGGGGAACGATGGAACTGAAAATCGTGCGCATTGAGAAGCCAGAAGAGGTGAACATTATCCTGGGCCAGTCGCACTTCATCAAAACAGTGGAAGACCTGCACGAGGCCCTGGTCACCGCGGTGCCGGGCATTAAGTTCGGCATTGCCTTTTGCGAATCCTCCCAAAAGGCCCTGGTCCGCTGGTCCGGCACGGACGAGGAAATGATCGAACTGGCCAAGAAAAACGCGTGGGCCCTGCGAGCCGGCCACTCCTTCATCATCACCCTGGCTCCAGGCTTTTACCCCATCAACGTCCTGAACTGGGTCAAACAAGTTCCCGAGGTAGTGCGCATCTTCGCGGCTACAGCCAATCCCCTGGAAGTCATCATCGCGGAAACCGAACAAGGTCGGGGCATCCTCGGCGTCATCGACGGCGTCACCACCCGAGGCATTGAAGGGGATGAAGATATCGCCGAGCGCAAGGCTTTCCTCCGCGCGATTGGATACAAACTGTAACGAAAACGGGCCGTACTATCCGTTCGGCTCAACAGTTTGTTACCCATCCTCACGCCTTTGAAAGGGAAATACGGTGCCCGAAGGTGAATTAATTGTCACCCACGAACACGCGGACTTTGACGCGGTGGCCAGTCTGCTCGCGGCACATAAAGTTTACCCGCAGGCTGTGCCCGTGCTCCCGCGCGCGGTGAATCGAAACGTGCGCAATTTTCTCACCCTGTACCGGGACGCATTTCCCTTTGTCCGAGCGGAAGAACTGCCCAGGCGCCGCGTTGAGCGCCTTATTGTCGTGGACAGTCAATCCTTCCAACCTCCCCGGGGCGTTCACCCCCACACCCCAGTGCTGGTCATCGACCACCACACGCCCCGGGAGGATCTCCCGTCCCACTGGACCTTTGTGGGCGATGAAGTGGGCGCAGCAACCACCCTCCTGGTGGAACAAATCATGGAGCGGGGCATCCGTCTCGCCCCGCTGGAAGCCACACTGCTGGCCCTGGGCATCTACGAGGACACAGGCTCCCTCCTGTACCGCACCACCACGCCCCGGGATGTGCGAGCCGTGGCCTTCCTGCTGGAAATAGGAGCCAACCTGGACATTGTATCTCGATTCCTGCACCACCCGCTAAGCCCAGAACAACAGGCCCTCTTCTTGCGCCTGAGCGAAGCCGCGGAGACCCTGGACATTCACGGGCACTCGGTGGTCATTGCCGCGGCCCGAGCCCCCGCGTTTATGGATGAACTTTCCACCCTGGCCCATAAACTGCGCGAACTGTACGAGCCCGCTGCCCTCTTTCTCCTGGTCGAACTGGACGGCCGAATTCAAGTGGTGGCTCGGAGCACTACTGACGCGATCGATGTGGGCGCTATTACCCGGGCCCTGGGCGGCGGTGGACACACGCGCGCAGCAGCCGCGGTCATCCGGGATCACACCCTGGAAGAAGTCCGCGAGCAGGTCAAGCGTCTCCTGCGGGAACACGTGCGCCCCGCCGTTACTGTCGCGGACATCATGTCCCACAGTGTACGTACCTTGAAACCCACCACAACCGTGTCCGAAGCCGACGAGGAAATGCGCCGCTTCGGTTTCGAGGGCTTCCCGGTGGTGGACGATGAAGGACGGGTCATCGGCATTGTTACCCGTCGCCAGGTGGATCGCGCCCTGAACCACGGCCTGGCCCGCGTGCCGGTCACCCGCATTATGCACACAGGGCAATTCACCGTCCGGCCCGAGGATTCCGTGGAAACGCTGCAGAAGGTTATGATGCAAAGCGGCTGGGGACAGATCCCCGTGGTGAACAACGAAGGACGGGTCATCGGCATTGTTACCCGAACAGATCTCATTAAACTCTGGGGGCAGGAGATGCCCACCTCCCGCAAGGAGGAGATCGCCCGTCGGCTTGAACACGCTTTGCCACCCGCGTTGCTGAAATTGCTTCGCCTTATCAGCCAAGAAGCCGCGAACCTGCACATGCCCCTTTACGCGGTGGGCGGCTTTGTTCGCGACCTGCTCCTGGGCGTGCGGAACTGGGATGTGGACCTGGTGGTGGAAGGCAATGCCATCCAGTTGGCGCGACGGCTGGCAGAAAAGTACGGTGGCCGAGTACGCTCTCATAAACGGTTCGGCACCGCCAAGTGGATCCTCCCCCAGAAAGGTTTCATTATCCAGGGGGAAGGCCTACCCGAGACGGTCGACCTTGTCACCGCGCGCACTGAGTTCTACGAGCAGCCCACAGCATTGCCCACAGTAGAACGCAGTTCCATTAAGCAAGATCTGCACCGCCGAGATTTTACCATCAATACCCTGGCCATCCGCTTGGATGGTGAGCACTGGGGGGAATTGCTGGACTTTTACGGTGGGGAACAGGACCTGCAGAAGGGACTTATCCGAGTCCTGCACTCCCTCTCCTTTGTGGAGGATCCCACCCGCATCCTGCGCGCGGTGCGCTTTGAACAGCGCTTTGGCTTCCGCATTGAAGAGCGGACCGAGGAACTCATTGCAGAAGCCCGAGATCTCCTGGCCCGAGTATCAGGCCCGCGCATTACCCACGAACTGGAACTCATCCTCCAGGAACGGGAACCCGAGCGTGCCCTAAAACGCCTGCACGATCTGGGGGTTCTCCCCTACATCCACCCCGCGCTCACCTTCAACCAGCGTGTGGCCAGCCGCTTCCGCCGCCTGCGCGAAGCCCTGCGCACCCGCACGGCCCCAGATCTGCCCGTGCGTCTGTACATGGCCCTTTGGCTCTATGACCTGCCCAAACAAGAGATGCGCTCTGTGGCCGACCGACTTAAGTTCCGTCGGGAAACCTTGACCTTGCTGGAGGATACGGTGGACTTGCGCGAGCACCTGAACGTGCTCAAAGATCCCCGCTCTCGCCCCAGCCAAATTGTACGTTTGCTTGACCGACGGACCCCTGCCGCGTTCTTCGTCATCGCGGTGGCCGAAGACGACCCTGTACTCTGGGAGCGGTATGACGCGTACATGACCACCTGGCGACACGTGCGCCCCACAATCGATGGGACATACCTGCGCAAGGAATTGGGGCTGCGACCAAGTCCGGCCTTTGGTCGCATTTTGCGCCGCCTGCGGGACGCGTGGCTTGACGGAGAGATCACTACACCCGAGGAGGAACGGGCACTCCTGGAGACCCTGGTGAAGGAGGAATTCCCAGACCGACCGGCACAGAGGTCAAACTAACCACAAGACACTGTACGGATACCGGTGAGGGTGGGGGACCGCGCGGGAGCAAAGCCAGAGGCTGGCGCGGTGGACGGACAGGGTGGATGCCAGCACACTCAGACCAGATTAAAGGAGAACACGTATGCGGACCGGTTATGTGCTCAACGATAATCACATAAAACACGCGTCGCCCGGACATCCAGAACACCCGCGGCGCTTGGAGCACATTCGGCATCATCTGCAGGAAACAGAGGTGTTTCCCCAGTTGGTGCGCGTTCCTTCGGTCCCAGCCACACGGGATCAATTGGAGCGGGTTCACACCCCTGCATACATCGACCATGTGCTGGAGATGAGTTACCGGGAAGGGTACCTGGACCCGGACACTTACGTGTGTGACGGCACATGGGATGCAGCCCTGCACGCGGCCGGCGGAACCATTGCCCTGGTCAAGGAAGTGGTGGAGGGGCGATTGAACAACGGGTTCGCGCTGATCCGCCCCCCAGGGCACCACGCGGAAGCCGATCACGGTATGGGCTTTTGCATCTTCAACAACGTAGCCCTGGCCGCACGCGCGGCTCAAACCGAAAGCGGCATCCAGCGGGTCCTCATTCTGGATTGGGATGTACACCACGGGAACGCGACGCAGCACACGTTTTACGAGGATCCCACGGTCATGTACTTCTCCATTCACCAGTACCCCTATTATCCCGGCACCGGCGCTGTTGAAGAACGGGGTTCCGGTCCTGGGGAGGGCACAATTGTCAATGTGCCTTTGCCCGGCGGTGTAGGTGACGATGATTACGTGTACATCCTGGAAGGTCTCCTGGTTCCCCTGGCTCGACGTTTTCAACCGGACCTCATTCTAGTTTCCGCGGGATACGATCCGCACTGGAGGGATCCCCTGGCCGCGATGGAG